>Ga0164310_10000336_pt1 | contig 24429 bp, 26 predicted proteins | sample GuaBasSedimGuay1_FD_121795 | JGI IMG/M metagenome (GOLD analysis project Ga0164310, IMG submission 121795) | Subseafloor sediment microbial communities from Guaymas Basin, Gulf of California, Mexico - Guay1, Core 4569-9, 0-3 cm | ecosystem: Environmental > Aquatic > Marine > Hydrothermal vents... | reverse complement strand
ATATTATTATTGCCATAAGAAGAGTTGGAGGCTTAACCAGAGTGGCCATTAACAATGCCATAAGAGTAAAGTCTATCTGGTCGACTATTGGAAGAGGAACTCCAGGATTCAATTTTAACCTTCTCTTTATGAAGGAACCTAGGAGATCGCCTATCATAGCTCCGAGCGAGAGCATGAAGCCTAATAGAACGCTGCCTTTCGGAAAGCCAATAGCTGGAGCTATAGCCTCCTGAAGCCATCCCACAAATGTTCCTATGACGAGCCCAGCTATGAAACCCCGTATGGTTTTATGCGATCCGAAGAGAGGTCTTCCATCTATGAAGAGCTTCCCAGAATCGATTGATCTCCCGCCTCCAAAGATCACTGGAGCTCCATTCGCACAGTACGCTGGGAAGATATAGTAGAGAGCATCGAAAACTTCAATGAGCAAGTTGTTTAATACCTGCATCCTCTAGGCTTCCACCATCTTCTCAGAATTTACTTTTTCTAAATTCTTAAATTTATCGTAATAGCTACAAAAACCATAATTGCATGAAATGATACTATTTCTACGAGGAGAGATGCCAGTAGTCATAGTTGAAATGTGGAAGGGGAGAACAGACGAGCAAAAGGAGAAATTAATAAAGGGCATAACTGAGGCTTTCGAGAGGATAGGTGTTCCAGCTGAGGCGCTTAACATAATCATCCACGACATCCCGAAGGCAAATTGGGGCTTACATGGAAAGCAAGCATCAAAGCTTTAAGAAGAAACTATTCATACCAGGCTTTCCTGATCGTGCCTAGTTCAACCTCCACTATTCCATTTAGCTTCTCCTTGAGAGTTATAGTCTTAGCAAGCGGTGGCTCCGGAAGCCTGTTTCCGTAATTGTCATAGCCTATGCGAATTCGCATCGGATTCATCTTCCTTATCCAGTCGACGAATTCAAAGTCGAAGTCCAGAATAGGCTCTACAACTACAACTTTATATTCCCAATCTAGATCTCGCATCGCCTCAAAACGTTCTTTTGGGGAAGGAGCACACGTAACCTTGTATGGCCTGTTACTCTCTATAGTTGCCCCTAGAATCATATTACTGGAGAACATATGCCTAAACTCATGATATCTCTTCGGATTCTTTGTTAGGAAGAAGAAGAGCGAGTCTCTTTTAGTCCTAGCAACGCGGAGAACACGCTCTATCCATTCCTTCCGAACCCAGTCTCCCCACATATCCCCCATACTCGAGACGAATACCACATCGTGCTTCGGGAATCTCTGCCTAAGCCTCCACTCTGCGAATGCCGGTTTGAAATCATGAGTTTTGTAGGGTTCGATTCCCATTTTAGCTAGTGTTTTAGAGTATCTTCTAGCCCAGCAATATATACAGTTATGCAGACAACCGGTCACGGGATTCCAAGTAGTCATGTTCTATGCCTAGAGGAGAATATACATAAAAAATATCTTGTTTTCTACTTAATAGTGTTAATTAAAAGTTTATCGGCTGGATCTTATACTTCACGCTCAGCTATCTCTCCATGAGCTGATAGTCACGTATCCCATCGTTCCTTATGATAAGCAGGAAGGATGCTTTAGCTTCAGCGCCTCCAACTTTCTCAACTGAAACCTTGATCACATTTCTTGTGTCAGTTTTTGAGAGCCTTATAACGCTATTAGACCAGAACTTCAATATTCTCGTGGCCACGGGCATGAAATCGGATCCTTCCATTGAACTTCTCACTTGGCTGAGCAATAGAACAGATAATGGAATCGTCTTCGCTATCTCCGTGAGAATCGCAACTTGACGGTTCAGCTCCCGATTTAGACTGAAGGTTTTGTTTCTCTCTGCGAGTTCTGAGCGGTAAAGGGAGGTAATAGTATCGAAAACTATGAGTCCAAATCTCTTGTTGATAAATCTTTCAAGGCTATCAATTATCTCATCTTGCTCTTGAAACGTTGAGGGGGTCAAAAGTATAATCATGCTTGAGACTTCTTCGATGTCTCTAGATGCTATTTGCTTGAGACGTTGAGGAGTAAATGTGCCTTCACAGTCGACATAAAGAGTTTTAAATCCCATACGGGCCGAATTAACTGCACATTGAATCGCCAAGCTGGTTTTTCCAGTTTCAGCCTCTCCGTATAGAAGCGTCACTTCTCTCCGAAGTAGACCTCCATCTAAGACTCTATCTACGAATATGCTTCCCGTGGATATATGCTCTTTCAATATTTCATCTCTCCATGTCTCATGCGCCTCAGCGAAACATCTTCGCCATCCTTAGCTAGTTAGTTCATGCGGAGGCTTCATCTTCCTAAGAGGAGGATAAGCATTGGGAATATAAAGAAATTCCCGTAGATCTTTTAAGATTTAAATTGTTGATCTCCTCATTCTCTTTTCTAGCAAGAGGCAGAGTGTTTATATGCGGCGGAAGATAGCTGTGGCTACAGTTTCGGGGAAAGCCTATTACTGGCTCGTGAATGAGTTGAGCAAGAGGAGAATTCCATTCATAAGTGTGATTCCCGGAGAGAGTATTCCGCCGTCTATAAGAGTGGTTATAACAACGAAGGGGGAGAGCAAGCATATTGATCATCCATCAGTCTTGGTATATGATCCAGAGGAGAAGCCCTCCATAATCATAGATGAAGCTATGCGAATAATTGAGGGTAAGAAGATCTATGATGAGCTAGTTGTGGGGATAGATCCGGGAAAGAATTTCGGAGTAGCCGTTCTTGGAGACGGAAATGTCTTGGAGAAAAAGGGACGGTTAACCTTAGAGATGGCAATAGATATGGTTTTAACCGCTCTAAAAAGGCATTCTGCTAAAAAGCGAAGGATAAAGATCGGAAATGGTGTTCCAGAGATAGCTGAGGAAGTCGCAAGTCGGCTTCGGATAGCTATCCCTGAAGACACGGTGATAGAGATTGTCAGCGAGGCGGGGACGAGCAACGTGAAAGGTCATAGTTCCGGAAAGAAGGTAAGCGATGCAGATGCGGCTGTTAATATAGCTAGGAAGGAAGGCATCTGAGAATTTTTTTAGAAGGATGAGCGATGAAACGGCGAGTTGGCGAGAGAAAGATTCTTCTCATAGATGGACCTGCTTCCGTATATCTTATCTCCGGGAAAGCTGAGATTTTAGGAGCAGAAATGAAATCTGGGATGAAAGTGGTTGTGCGACGTGGCAAGAGGATGCCTTTCGAAGCTCTTTCGGAATGTGAAGCTGAAGTATGCATAAGTGAAGGAGGATCATACATTGAAACGAATACTCCGGCAATACCGTCATCGTGGCGAGCGGCCGTTCAAGAGATACTCTCAGAGAAGAATATCAAGTCGGTTCTTATCCTGGGAGGTATAGACTCCGGAAAGACGAGTTTCTCGGTTTACCTAGCAAATGTGGCATTGAGGAAAGGCTGGAAAATCTCTATTCTAGATTGCGACCTTGGACAGTCGGATTTGGGTCCTCCGGGAACCATCGGTCTATCCTTCGTCAATAAACCATTCACAGATCTTTTCACGCTCTTTCCAGATGAATCGATCTTCGTAGGGGTTACAAGCCCCAGCGAAGTCACAGATGAAGTTATTAAGGCCGCTGTGAAGTTGAAGAACGTAGCCTTCAGCAATGGGAAATATCTACTTATAACTAACACTGACGGATGGGTTGAAGGAGAAGACGCTGTAGAATACAAAGTCAAACTTATAGAAGCTTTGAATCCAGATTACATAGTTGCCATTCAAGCAAGCGGCGAGTTAGAGCCGATAATATCCTCAGTTGAGGAGAGAACGGTCATCTCAGTGAAGCCTCCCGAGAAGACTAGAAGGAGAGATAAGGAGACAAGAAGGTTTCTGAGAGGATTCGCCTACAAAAAGCATCTCAAAGGATCCAGAACGCGCATATTCCCCCTAAAATGGATTCAAGTTGAGGGATCCATAAATCTAAGCAGTCGAGTAACTGAGCATCTCAAGGAGAGAATTGAGGAGATACTCGGAGAAGAAATTCTGTACTGCGAAGAAAAGTCGGAGTGCTTGCTTATAGTGACTGAGAAAGATACGTGTCTAGACGTGGAACGGTTGAAAATGACGGAGGCGGAGATTGGAAAAAAGATAATTGCTCTTCAGAAGGGAAATGAGAAGGGAATACTCGTATCTCTTGAGGATAAAGATGGAAAGGTGCTTGGCATAGGAACGATCGAGAGCATAGACTTTAGAAATAAAGTAATTAAGATACGCACACCTGTGAATAAGCCTGTTTCCAGAATCAAATTAGGCAGGATAAGGCTTGATTCTAAGGGAAACGAGAAGGAGATACTCCCGAGGCTTTAGGGCTTAGAAGGACATAAGTGACGAACGGGACACTTATCATGTCTTGGATTCACGGCTTTACAGAACCTTCTTCCTAACGAGATAAAGAGCATGTGAACCTTGAAGTATTCCTTGGGCGCGTAAAGCGTCTCAAGAGTTTTCCTGACTTCTTCATATCCAGCTTTCTCGGGGACGAAGCCAAGCCTCTTGGAGACTCGGTTAACATGAGTGTCAACTGGGAGAACTGGTTTTCCAGCGCAGAAGAGAAGCAGAATATCAGCTGTTTTAGGTCCAACTCCGGGAAGTCTTAAGAGCTTCCTTCTAGCCTTCTCAAGCGGATCTGAATATATAAAGTCAAGAGAGCCACCCATATCCTTCAGGATAGCCTCAGAAACCCTCTTAATGATCCGCGACTTGTTTCTATATAGTCCCGCGACAAATAGGGCTTCCTCGATTTCCTCAACGTCTGCTTCTGCTAGACCCTTGGGCGTCAAAATTACCTTTTTGGAGAGATTCTCATAAGATCTCTTGGTGTTAATCTCAGCCGTAGACTGGCTTATTATCGTCCTTACCAGAACCTTAAAAGGGTCTCCAGCAACCTTCGAGATGCTTGGAACCTTAAATCTGGACTCTATCGTCTCTAATACGAGCTTGGCTCTAGCCCTATTCTCTTCCTTAAACATCTCTATTAGAATTAAGGATTCTTCATGCCGAATATAAGTATCTTTATCTATATTCAAATCTAGTTTATTCTCCGTCTCTTTTATAAGTGGAACAGCGCATTTATCTTCTGGAGGGAAACACGTTGGGAAAGAATAGGCTTCGGGAACTACTCAGAAAAGGTGAGCCGAGCGTCGGCACGCGCATAGTTGCTGCGTGGCCTGGACTTGTCGAGATGATTGGCTATACAAGAGTCTATGATTACGTTGAGTTCCTAAGCGAGTATGGTCCCTACACCCTATATGACTTCGACAATCTGGCTAGGGCGGCTGAGCTCGTCGGAATCTCCTCCATGATAAAAATAGACCAAGAGCCAAGAGTATACCTGGCTGAGAGAGCCTTAATGGCGGGTATCCAGAATGTACTCTTTGCAGATATTAGAACGGTGGAGGATGCTGAATTAGCTGTCCGCGCGGTTAGAGCTGAACCTAAAGGTGTAAATGGATTCAGAATGGATAGGCGAGTGGGATACGGAGCCCGCATAGCCTCGGCTGAGGATGTCGTTAAAATATGCGAGGATGCAGTTGTGGCGTTTATGATAGAGAAGAAATCAGCCGTTGAGAATCTTGAGGAGATACTTTCCGTCAACGGAGTAGATATGGTTCAGTTTGGGCCTGCAGATTACTCGCTGAGTATAGGACTACCCGGACAGTATAATCATCCGAAAGTTAGGGAGGCTGAGTTGAAGACTATAAAGGTGGCCTTAAAGATGGATGTAGCTCCCAGAGCTGAGATAAATAATCCTAAAGATGCAGAGAGATACTTGAAGCTTGGAGTGCGGCACTTCAGCTTGGGAACGGATGCGAATATTCTATATAGCTGGTGGAAACAGAACGGAGAGAATCTTAAAAAGATACTCTCAAAGATTTAGAGGAAAAAGGTTAAAACAGAGTTCCTCCGCTTTTTGCTTTAGGCACTTTATTGTTTGAAGGGTTCTTAATTGCTAAAGACAAAGATTTTTAGAGAGATGATTAAGGAGAAAGAAAAAACATATCTAGCCACAATGATTAAGGTTAAGAATGCCTACATTTTCCTCTTAAGCGAAGAAGAAGAAAGATTTGGGACACTCGCCGTGTCTGTGCCTCAAAGACCCGGCATGGCGGGGCCTCCCCTATCCTCAGTATTGCTTGGGGAGAGAAACTCCCTACTTAGTCGAATGTTGGCAGAGAGCCTCGCCAGAAGACTCGGGAAGATCATTCTCCTATCAATCTTCACGAGGCAGGAGGCAAGCAGGGAAGTCTCACATATATTTTTAAGTCTAATAGACAAACTATTAAAGAAAGCGGAGGCTGGAGATGAGTCTTAGAAGCTTTCTGAATGATCTTGAGGAAAAGGGAGAAGTTCTCCATATACATGAAAAAGTTTCTCCAATATTCGAGACGGCCTCCATAATCCAGAAATTAGCAGATGGGCCGGTTCTGCTCTTCGAGAAAGTTGAAGGTTACGATGTAAAGGTTGTGGCGAATCTCTGCGGAACGAGGGATAGAATCTGCTCAGCCTTGAAGACTTCTCTGAATGAATTATACACAAGGCTATCTGATGCTCAAAAGAACCCTCTTAAGCCGGAGATCGTTGAGGAAGCCCCTGTGATGGATGTTCATGAAAAACCGGACTTAAGCAGGATTCCAATACTACTTCATTTCGAGAAAGATGCGGGGCCCTACATAACGGCTGCAGCGGTCTCAGCGCGGAGTCTAGATGGAAAAGTTGAGAACGTTTCTGTTCATAGGCTTCTTGTGCTTGATAAGAATCATCTGGTCATACGGCTAGTTCCCCGTCACCTATTTAAGCTCTGGAGCGTCGCTAAGAAGAGAAAGAAAGATCTGGAAGTCGCGATCTCGATAGGGCTTCACCCATCTGTACTACTAGCAGCTGCTTCCTCCCCTCCATTCGGCGTAAGTGAGTACGCCGTAGCGAACAGGCTGCTTGGCGGATCTCTTAAACTCGTTAAATGCATGGAGATAGATGCATATGCACCTGCCGAGGCCGAGCTCGTACTTGAGGGGAGAATCTCATTTGAGAGGAAGGCTGAGGAAGGGCCTTTCGTAGACATAACTTGCACATATGATATAAAGCGGATGCAACCAGTGGTAGAGATAGTCAATATCATGCATAGAAAAGACTATATCTATCAAGCTCTTCTCCCCGGCGGTCCTGAGCACCGCTTGCTGATGGGGCTGCCTAGGGAAGCCGCAATATATGAGGCAGTGTCAAAGGTGGTTCCGGGAGTTAAAGCTGTGAATCTCTCTGATGGGGGTTGCGGTTGGCTTCACGCTGTGATCTCGATAGAGAAGCAGACTGAAGGTGATGGTAAGAATGCTCTTCTAGCCGCCTTCGCGGCTCATCCAAGTCTTAAACATGCGGTAGTTGTCGATTCGGATATTGACGTGTTTGATTCGCAGGAAGTTGAGTGGGCTATAGCGCTACGATTTCAAGCAAGCGAGGACTTGATAGTTGTGCCTAATGTTAGGGGTTCAACGCTTGATCCCTCAGCGGATCAGAAGCGTGGCTTAACCTCGAAGATGGGGATAGATGCCACTCGGCCGCTGAATGTTCCGGTGGAGAACTTTAAGAAGGCACGTATTCCATCCATTCAAAAAACCGCTGAATTAATTAATAGACTTAGGAGAAAGATGAAATAGTGAGAAGCTGCTACTCACAAGCCTCTTCTATGCACTTATCAAGAGATGAGAAGATGGTTTCAACTCTATTCATTGTAGGAGCATAATATGCAGTCTTAGCCGAGTTCGTCATTAAAACATCGATGCCGATCTCTTTAAGCCACGTGACAACAGCACACATATCTGATAGAACTTTCCCGCCAGCTGCCTCTATAATCCCAACGTACCTCTCAGCCTTCTTTCTAACATATCTGGAGGTGCAGATCCAAAGCTTGACGTCTCTCCTAACCCTTCTACCCTCAATTTTTAATGCTACACGTTTGACTTCCTCAGCTGAGCAGTGTGGACAACCTATGTAAACCATGTCTGGAGACTCATTAGTCGTTGATAGAGAGTCAAAAGTATTCTTCAAATCGTTCACGTCAACGCTCACAACCTCGAGCTCTCCGGAAATCCTCGGGCATGAAGTATCCGGATAGAATATGGATGTCATGCCCGTGGAGGCCATAGCTGATCCTAGATGCTTCAGTTCAGTCTCTCTAGTGTGTGTCAGTCCGCTGAAGCATGGAATTTCATCCTTCAGAAGCTTTCCAACATGTGCTCCAAGCGCTCCATGCTCCGCCTCACTCTTTAGGCGCGGCTTAACCTTTACCAAAACTTTTGCGAGGCGATTCTCAGGCTTGTGAACACCATAGTTTGGGGTCTTACCGATCAATGCGGCCGCTAAGGCGCTCGGTCCGCCTTCCCTATTTGTCCATGAGTGCAGAATAGAGTTTGCATAAACTACGGTTGAGGATTCAGCCCATGCCAGATGCGTATTTTCCTTAGGCTTATTAATATAGTAGGGTGTACATGTTAGAACAGTTTCTATCCCCATGCTCTTATATATATTGATTATTCTATCCTGTTTTTCCATAATTTCGGGAACTCTTATCATCTCTTCTGGATGGTTATAGTCTATCCCCGCGGGGTTCATCGTTGACCTAACCTTCACCTTTGCTCCTGATTCTCCTAGAGCCTCAAGGAACTCAATAGATGCATCCCCAATCGTCTTATAGGAGACACCGGAGATATGAGCTGATTCTATCGGTATTAGCTTATCCGCTTCAAAGAGGTCGCCGAGCTTCACAAGAATCCTCATGGCTACTTGATACGCCCAGCCTTCCTCACCGTTGAGTACTCTCTCCTCCTCCCTACTTAGGTACATGAAGATCTCTCCTCAAGTATTATAACTATGCCTTCATCACCGTTAACCTCAATGAGATCACCTGTTCTTATCTTGGAAATGTCAACTCCGTCAACCATGGGAACATCAGCGATCACCGCTCCGACCACCACAACGGGATCGGCCTTCTCATTCACTATCGCCTTAGGACCTATGCCCCTTCTTACAAGCGAGTAAAGGACGTAGCTTCCAACTGTTGATCCATGCCCATGAGGAAAACATAGAATAGCACCTCCGACCTTCTCTCCATTAAGGTCATGATTCTTCTCAATTATTCTTCCGGTTTCTGGATCAACTCCACCTAGGAAACTTAATGGATCCTTAGATACAAGGGCTCTTCCTCGAGTTCTCCCTCCCATTATAGGTCTTCCCTTCAGAACTATAGGCAACGCTTTTCCTCCCGAATCAAAGAAGAGAATATTCATAGCTAGATATGAAGATTCTCCCTTGCATTTTGGAGTTAGAGAAGATAATCAAAGAAAATGCAGCGTTGGGAATAGCCAATAACTATTAACTAAATTTATGGAGGGATACTATTTGGAGGAACTACGCTCTTTTTCTCTTCTAGCAGCTATATCAAGCAGAGCTCTATAATACTCTCCAGTCTCGATCTTTTCGCAGATTTCTCCAAGGGCTTCATGAACGCTTCTGAAGTATACCTCATCCTCCTTCTTCAGTTTTCCCTTCCGAACCTCCACTACTCGAAACTTTATTCCTAAACCGGCTTCCCTGAGAGATTGAAAGAGTATCCTATGTTCAACCTCGACTAGTTGCGGATACATGTCACGTGCAAGTCTAATGAGCTCTTCGCCAGTATCATCGATCTTCATTAGATCCCAAGATGACATATAATCCTCATTTCTAGATAGAATCTCCCTTAGCCGCTTCTGGATCGTCGATAATACCGGAAGAAATTTTTCCAATTGAATTCACCATATCTTCTCTTTGATTATCTATTAAAGCTTTGCTCTCATCTCATATGCGGAGTCTAGCGTCAAAAAATGGAAACCTCTTCCTTCTTAATGACTTAATCATCTTCCTAAGTCTATTATACTGTTGGATCAGCATCCTAACATCTCTCTCTGATGTTCCTGAGCCTCTAGCGATCCGCCTTATCCTTGAAGCCTTTATTATTCTGGGACTCTCCCTCTCCTCTGGCGTCATCGACTGGATTATAGCCTTCCACTTCTTCATATGCTCCTCAGCCATATCCATCATCTCATCTGGAATATCATACCCGATTCCTGGAAGCATCCTCAGAATCTTACTGATAGGCCCCATGCTTCGCATAGCTTCGAACTGTTCATACATGTCTGCGAGAGTGAACCTGCCAGTGAGAAAGGCCTTAGCCTTCCTCTGGGGCATTTTAACTTCGGCTTCACGTACCTTCTGAATTAAGCCTTGAAGATCACCCATGCCCAAAAGCCTGCTTGCGAACCTAGGAGGATCGAAAGGTTCCAAGTCATCAATCTTCTCCCCTACTCCTATAAACTTGATGGGCGCCCCTGTGGCGGCTACGGCTGAGAGAGCTCCTCCCCCTCTTGCTGAACCGTCGAGCTTCGCAACTATTATTGAGCCTATTGGAGTTGCCTTGTGAAAGGCCTCGGCTTGGACAGCTGCTTGCTGACCTATAGTTCCATCCACAACGAGTATTACTTCGTCTGGGCGTATCGCCTTCTCCAGATGCTTCATCTCCTCTATGAGGCTTTTTTCATCCTTATGTCTGCCCGCCGTGTCTATTATAATCACATCGTAGCCGCTGAATCTCTTAAGTCCTTCCAGAGCAACCTTTACTGCATCTTCCTCATTCTCATCGCCGTATACTGGAACATTTATTTGATTTGCCAGCTGTTTAAGTTGCGCGTATGCTCCGGGTCGATACGTATCCGCACAGATCAGCGCTGTCCTGTATCCTCGTTTCTGAAGATAACGGGCGAGCTTCGCCGCCGTGGTGGTTTTTCCAGATCCTTGAATTCCAACGAACATGAAGATACTTCTCTTTTTCATACCTACCTTTAAGGGAATAGGCTTCTCTCCAAGGAAGCGTGTCAGCTCCTCATAGACAACTTTGACAACATGTTCTCTCCTTGAGATTCCTGGGGGGATCTTCTCTCTTAGGGCTCTCTCCTCTACGCGTCTTGAGAGATCTAAGACGAGCTTGACGTTGACATCAGCCATCAGTAAAGCACGTTGAATATCTCTAACAAGTTCCTTCACAGCCGCCTCATCGACAGTTGGAACTCTGAGAATCTTCTTCAGAGAATTATATAGAGAAGAACCGAGTTTTTCTAGTGTCAATTCAGCCTCTCCGAACAGGATAGTTTGGAAGCGTCATCTTCTAATCTAGCATGATCACCTTTAAATGTATCCCCGACGATGTTCATAGTCTTAAGCGAAAAATAAAAATCTTTAAAAACACTTCATAAAAGAACGGTTTGCAAAAAAGAGCATTATCAATAATTGAGAGCGTTGCGAGGAGAATTAGGGCTGAAAATAATAGGTTAGAAAAAACCTTCGCTAGGCTTCTACTTCACTCTCATGATCTTTGTGCGCCCCAAGATCTTCCAATACTCTACCTCAACACCTTCTGAGAGCTTAGATCTAATCGACTCATCATCGGACATAGGAGCCTCGAAGATCTCATAAGTCTCCAAGTCCATTATCTGAACAGCGCTGGGAAGAATCGATATTACTTGGCCTGTTCTCTTATCAATTATTGGAACTTCAACCTTTGCGTCTACAGGCTTAACGAAGCTCCTTTTAACGCCGTCAAAGACTCCAATAGTGACTACGCGGGCCTTCGCCGAACCGTGTTTTCCAGGTTTCGACTTTGTCAAGCTGACTATGCGGCATGGCTCATTATCCACGATTACGTAGCCACCAGCCTTGAGATTTCCAACATCGACTGGTTTGCTCATAGAAACCATCCTTCAAACCTATTATATTTTCATCAAATCCTTTTATACTTTTTTATGTTTCATCAGCGGGAGTTAGGATCTAATAGAGATATAAACGATGAGTTACAAGTATATTTATGAATACCCTTATTTAGTAGGTCTTTAAAATCCCTTGGCGTGTGAGATATTGTCTAGGAAGGTAGGCATATCCGCCCGTACGGATCGTGAAGACGCTATATCCGTCGCCGCTGAGATAGCCAGATGCTTCGAGGATAAAGGATTTGATGTGTTAATTGAGCCTAAGCTAGCGGATCTTATGAATAGACGAAAAGATGCTGTTCCACTTGAGAAGATGAAGGCAGATCTCATAGTTACAATCGGCGGGGACGGAACTATCCTGAGAACATGCCTCAGAATCCCGAAGCCTGAACCGCCGATACTTGCTGTTGACATGGGAGTTCGAGGCTTCCTCACCGAGATAAACCCGGAAAGAACGGTTGAGGCGGTGAAGAGATATCTAAAGGGGGAATATTTTATCGAGCATTGTAGCAAAATAGCCTCTTTCATTGGAGAGAAAAGGCTTCCTGACGCTTTGAATGAAGTCTTCATAACCTCGCGTCACTTAGCGAAGCTCTTGTATGTTGGAGTGATAAAGAACGGAGAGACAGTTATGAACTGCAGAGCCGACGGGGTAATTGTGGCGTCGCAGGCAGGCTCAACTGGATATGCATTCTCAGCCGGGGGGCCTATCATCGATCCGGAGCTTGACGCTTTCGTCTTGACGCCGGTCTGCCCAATCATGTTCATACGTCCCGTGGTATTTCCTTCGTCATCCGAAGTGACGATTGAGCTGCTCAGACCCAAGTCAGCGGCAGTTGTTATCGATGGCGACTATAGATGTGAGATTAATGAGGAGAATCCGTTCCTAAAGATCAGGAAGTCTGAATATGAATCCTCCTTCATAAGGTTTGAGGGTATCTTCTATAACCGCTTGAAGACGAGGCTTCTCTTCTCTAGGGAGGAAATCTAGATGTACAGACAGAAGGCCATAATAGTTGACACTACGGCGTTCATAGCTGGCTTTAACATTTACAGTGTTCACGGCGAGGTTTACTCAGTTCCTGAGGTTGCGAAGGAGCTGATTGGAGATTCCATCTCGAAGCTTAGGCTTAAGATGGCGATTAAAGATGGAAGATTAAAGATTCGTGAACCGGACGGTCAGGCTCTTAGCAAGGCTAGGGAGACATCGCTTGAGACGGGTGATTTTCTCTCCCTCTCTGAAGCCGATATGAAGATAATCGCTTTAGCCGTGCAGCTGAAGGATGAGGGATACATGCCAGAGATAATCACTGATGATTATGCTATCCAAAATGTTGCTAAGAAGCTCAACGTGAAATACGCGTCTGTCATAACTTATGGAATAAAATATCAGCTCAGATGGATTCTCTACTGTCCCGCATGCCATAGAGAGTATCCTCCCGATTATGAATCCGAGATTTGTGAGAACTGTGGAACAAGGCTGAAACGTAAGCCGATGAGTAAGAATTCATGCAGAAACATCTTCTGAAAGAAGTAGGGTGGGAAGCCCAAGCTGCTGGGAGACAAGAAGGGGGTTTGGAGCAGGTTGGGCTTCCCAAGAAGTACTTAAGGAGGAGATGACTGCTATAAGTTTTTCGATACTCTTAACAGATTCGTCTCCTCATCTTTATGAGGAAACATTTAGGGATGTACGGTTTGAATGAAGATTCTACGCAGCGATGTTAAGCATGGCGTCGTCACGGTGATGCCGGAAGTTCTAGATGACCTTTGGATACTCTATAATATAGTTGAGAAAGGAGACAAAGTTTACGCCAGAACAAGCCGTGAAATTAGGGTGGGCGAAAGATACGATCGGCCTGAGAAAGGCAAGAGAGTCTCCGTGACGCTGGGCATAATAGTCAAGAATGTCACATGGGATAACAGCATGAATCGTTTGAGGATTCACGGGATAATCTGCGATGCTCCGGAGGAGGTTGGAGCGGGATCACATCATACGATCAATGTATCACTGAACAGACCATTGAAAATTATAAAGGAGAGATGGATGAAGTATCACTTGAATCGGCTGAGGCGTGCATCTGTCCATAAAGTGCCTCCTGTGATCATAGTCGCCATAGATGATGAAGGCTACTGTATAGGGATTCTCAGAGGCTTCGGGGTTGAGATAAGAGCTGAAGAGCACATCACGCTTCCCGGGAAGAGTAGAGCTGATAATAGAAAACGAATACTTCAGGAACTCTTCAAGTCCGCGACTAAGACCATGGAGGAAAACTGGTCCGGGGAAGAAATGCCTATAGTGATCTTGGGACTTGGATACATAAAAGATTACTTCATGAAGTATTTGGAGAAGAAACCGGAACTTAAGAAGAGAGTTATAGATGTGAAGAGTGTTAATAATACAGGGAGAGCCGGGATCTACGAGGCTCTTCGATCAGGCATCCTAGGCAAGGCTTTGAAGCATATGCGTATGATGAGGGAGATAGAGTCTGTTGAGGAGCTTCTTAGACGTTTAGGAAAAGATAGGCGAGATGTAGCCTACGGCGTGGAGAATGTTCAGAGAGCTTGCGTGTTTGGAGCCGTTGAGAAGCTTCTGCTGACAGATTCATGTCTACGCGAAGCACCAGATGAGAAGAGAAGAGCTTTAGAGGATTTAATGAGGAAAGTTGAGGAGAAAGGCGGCGAGGTTATAGTGGTAAGCACCGAGCATGAAGCCGGAGATAAGCTCAGCTCGCTTGGAGGAGTAGCCGCCCTACTGCGTTTTCCAATAAAGTAATCTCATGTAATCTCTTTTATCTTCTCGAGAATCTTCCTCTCAGCAAATAACAGCATATTATTAAGGGTCTCTTCATCCCTAGCCTCAATCGTCAGTCGAATGAGCGGTTGAGTATTCGAAGCTCTTATGAGGAACCATCCATTATCCTCAATCACTTTAACACCATCAATCGTTACAATTCTGTATCTGGATCTCTTAAACTCTCTCGTTAGCTCCTTAACGACTCTAAACTTAACATCGTCTGGGCAGTCATACTTTTTCCCAGGTATTCTTGGATAGATAGGTGTGGAGTCAATTATCTCTGAGAGCCTCTCATCTCTCTTTGAGAGGATCTCTGCCATTTTTAGGCTTGCGTAGAGAGCGTCATCGAATCCGTAGAGATCCTTAAAGTAGAAGTGTCCACTCGTCTCCCCTCCGAAGACCGCATTTTCTCTAAGCATCTTATCTATTATGTATGGATGTCCAGTGCGGCTTACTACTGGTCTTCCGCCGTGGGCCCTAATAACCTCCTCGATCAACATTGAACAGCTGATCTCATAAACGATAGCTGCTCCCTTATCCTTTTTGAGGTACTCCTCAGCCAATATCAAAATTATGATGGTTTCGGGTACAACCCGCCCTTTATCATCAACGAAGACAACCCTGTCTCCATCTCCATCGAAACCAACTCCGAAATCCGCCTTCTTCTCTACAACGAGCTTCCTGACCTCCGTCAAGGTCTCTTCCGAAGGCTCAGGCGGATGAGCCGGGAAGGAGCCATCCGGCTCCGCATTTATCGCTGTGACATTTAATCCAGCCTTCTCGAAGATATCAGGCGTGAAGATAGAGCATGAACCATTACCAGAATCAACTATTATTGAGAAACTCTTTTCAATATTCACTTTATCTAGGATGAATCTTTCATAATCCTTGATTGCATCTAGATTTTTTCTGAGACTTCCACGAGGTGCAGGTTTGAATACTCCTCGAAGAGCTATGTCTCTCAGCTTCTCCAAACCCGTGCCCATGCCTAAGAAGCCAGTCTTCAGCCATATCTTGAATCCGTTCCATTCAGGAGGGTTATGTGAAGCCGTAACCATGACTCCTCCTGTTTTGCCATAGTGCATGGAGGCAAAGTAGATCAGAGGCGTTGTAACTAAGCCTACATCTTCAACATTCAGTCCTCCGGAGAGCATTCCCTCAATCAGGGCTCGAGATAATGATTCGCCGCCGCGGCGAACATCTCTCCCCACAACCATGTCCTTTCCTTCACCGTCTAGGTAAGATGCTAAGGCTCTTCCTATCCTCTCAGCGACTTCCTCGGTCAAGTTCCTTCCATAAATTCCACGTATATCATAGGCTCGGAATATTTCCTTAGATATCAAAGCGTTTCTCTCTCCCTAGGTTGTCGCACATCTTTAAGCCCAAACATAATAAGACACCAAGTGAACTATAAAAACTCATACATTCCTCTTTTTTATATATGTTTGCAAAGACTATGTGAGGAGCTGAGGTGAGAATCTTCACCCTCAACGAGGAGACTGAGGTAATAATTGCACATGGACACAAGAATATACGAGCCACTCATGAGACAACCTTTGAAGCCACAAAAGATGAAAAGCTAACTCCGAAGGGAGACTGCATAATAGCGGTGAAGGCAGATAAGTCCGCTGCTGATCTAAGCCGAAAATTCAAGGAGCTCGCCGCTAAACGTGGAGCTAAGATAACTATAAAGATCGAGGCTAACGGTGAAAGAGAAGAAGTCAAAGCTGAAGGCGATCCGAGACTAACATTTACGCATCCAAAAGACATCGTTATCAGAAGAAGTAGCTATATCTGTAGCCGAACATTGGCGGTGAAGGCAGATAAGGCCGCCAAGGATTTATCACGTAAACTTGTCGAGAAGCTCAGAGACCCAAACAGTACGGTAAAGATCACTATAACCGTGAGGACTACAGATTAATCAACAGATGCATCAACAACAACTTGCCATCTCCCAGGGGCAACCTCACGTACTCTCCTAGCTGAGAGTACATGGCTCAATCTACGCCCAGCCTCGGCTACCGCTCTCCTTAACATTTCTTCAGCCTGATCAATCGGATCCCGCCCACCATTAAAACTATAGAAGTGTATGATCCCGCCCTCCGGTCGGATTGCTTCGCATGCCACTTTAACATATTCCAGTGCCTTCTCGGGAAGATTCATTATGATGCGATCCGCTGTTTCTCTGAGGCTTCTTCTGATAATCTCTCCGGCGTCTCCGAGGAGAGGAGTAACTTTATCCAAAACTCCATTTGCAACAATATTTCTTTTTAGATACTTGACGGCATCTGGGTTGATGTCTATTGCATAGATCTTCACTCTATTATGCATCTTCGCGATTAAGATTGAGAAGGATCCGATTCCGGCGAACATATCAATAACAGTTTCACCCTCCCTAACTTGAGAGGCAATCCTTTTATGCTCGTAGGAGAGGCGAGGTGAGAAATAGACCCTCCTAACGTCGAGGTGGTATACACAGCCGTGTTCACGATGTACAGTCTCGGTTTCTCCTAAGCCAGCTATGACCTCATATTCCCTTAGCCTCTTAACTCCGGAGACTGCACTTGCCTTCGCGAGAACAGTATGTACACGCTTATGCGACTCGAGTATGGATTCTCCAACTACTCGTTTATATTTCTCTAGCTCCGAAGGGATCTCAACTACAGCTACCTCCCCGATTATGTCCATCGATCGTGGGAAACTTGCAAGCAGATGAGAAGGTAGATTCTCAGCAGCAACTTCGAAAGCTCTCCGCGGCGCTTTTCGCCGCCTCTGGAAATTTCTCACATAGATCCTAAAGTATTTAAGTATCCTGCGTATTTCCTCGATCTCACTGGGTAACGGCTTCCAAATCAGCGGGATATACAGATACTCTCCTTTAGATTCTATCTTTAGCTCATTATTGAATAAGCCCATCTTAGAGACTAGCTTGATTGCCTTCTCTCCATCTCTTTTGGGAACCCTTAATGAATAGGCTTCTTCTATGGATGGAACACACATGTTAAAGTCGCCTTTTAGAAGAATATCTGGGTCTTGGGATACGCTATCTTAGAGATCTAATCTTCAGACCTTTAGATCTAAGATGCTCTCCCTGCTCTTTAAGAATGCGTGAGACATTCTCCATAGTTACGGCTGTTGTTGTTCCAACACCGGTGACGCAGGAGGCGCCAGCGGCTTCTCCCTCCATCAAGACTGTAATTAGATCTTCTTCAGATATTGATGAGATCTCTAGTTTCTTCCGATCCGTGACTTTGAGGATCCCATGGATGATCCCCGCGGACAAAGCGTCTCCAGCTCCCGTTGGATCCACAACTGGAACCTTAAAAGCCGACATCTCAAAGATTGCCTCTTTCGAAGCCGCGACTAAGCCTTCTTCTCCGAGACTCACGACAACAATGTCTGCCCCCTTCTCCCTCAATGTAACAGCAGCTTCACGCGGGTCTCTTCTACCTGTCAGCTCCAGCGATTCATCCGCGTTACAATGAAAGATATTGATCCATTTCATGGATTCCTTTATGAATCTCCATCCATGCATATATGGCTTCACGGGATCTATGAATGTTATGCAACCCATATCTCTTGCTTTTTGAAGGACCCTTAAGAGATGCTCATCAAGCCTCTTCGTTATTCCAACGCCTCCAGCATAGAAGATTTTCGGCTTCTCCTCCTCTAAAACATCGATGATATACTCTGGGTTCAAATAAAGATTCGCCCCTATATCTACATGAAATCTTCTATCTTCGCCGGAGACAACGAGTATCAGATCTTTAGAGGTTCCAGCTTCAGACACCCTTTGAAGATGAGTCTTAACCTCACTCTCCTTAAGAAGCCTCTCCAAAAGATTCCCAAAAATATCTTCTCCAACAGCTCCAGTGGAGCTGACGTCACCTTCACGAACTCCAAGCTTTCTTAAATCTATAGACACGTTTGCGCAGTGGCCTCCTATGTGAACTTCTATGCCTTTTGGAACATACGTGATCTCGCCTGGAGATGAAATTTTAGGAAGCTCAGCCGCTATTAAATCAACTAGCAGAATCCCCGTGCACGTAACGAGCATGAAGCTTTCCCTTCCACTATGCATATCAAATTATTAATCATTGAATTCTCCGAAAACTATTTTATAAGCCTCTAATTTAGCCTCATTCAACATTCATGGGAGACATATTTACTATAAAGACACGGATATATGAGATATACCTAGTAAACCTGCTGGAGGAAGATTCAAGCAATATTCCAAGGCCCCTATGCCTCTTTCAACTCTTTCTACAAAGTGGATAGAACCCTTAAAAACGTATTCAAAATTTTCCCCGATAAAATATCTGAAGAAGAGAAGGATAGAAAAGTACATGAAGTCTTAGAGAGAATAATAGTTGAGAGTGACTCTGTAGAACAGATTCTCTTTCCACATCAACACCCTTATACTAAAAGACTGATATCAGATGTCCCTAAACTTTATGAGAAATTTAAGTTTACCTTAACGTAAACCTACGTTTCTCTAGAGATCTTATCCTTAGAATTATCATTAATGATTATTCATTCGCATAGAAATAACGATGGTTTGTGTTAATTAAGAGGAAGAAGGAGTTCTAAAATGTAGGGTAGCGTCTATGAAAAGTATAGAAGATAGTGCAAATGCGTATGCCTTTATTTAAGAAGAAAGAGTGTTAAGATTCTAACTATGAAGTAGAAATGCCTTTTCTTTTTGTCAAGGATTCTTGACTGGATTGTCTATGACGTTAGAATTAAATGAGCCTTAAGCCTTGGAATTATTGTGGTGATCAGTGATGGAGGAGGATGAGAAGTTTGAAGCGATTTCACATCCGCTTAGAATAAAAATCTTGGAATCATTATCTAAGAGAGCTATGGGTTTTTCAGAGTTAAAGAGGGAGCTTGGTATTGAGAGTAGTGGTAAATTAGATTTTCATCTTAAGAAGCTTGAGGAATTAGTAACTCTAAATAAAGATGGAAGGTATACATTAACTAGGGATGGCTATTCAGCATTACAAGCCGTGACTACGATTAGAAAGTATGGATGGCAGAGAAGAGCCTATATGCTAAGCATCGTAGCATATGTAGTTATTAATGCATTTTCTGTTCTTAAATATCCTTCAATATGGATGATGATGGTCTTTCCGATATCGACAGCATGGATTGTCCTCTACAGCTACTGGTCAATACTGAAGAGAAAAATATTCAAGGAGATATAAGGCAGGATCAATCTCAATTATAATTCTAATCGAAGTTCTTAGGGGACTGAAAACTAAGAAGAGGAGTAAAGCAAAAAGCTGCTTGAAGAAAGCTTAACATCCTTTGCCTTTATCGTTTTTCTCCCAGTGTATAACGTGAACTCGGCTGCTCCGTTTTCCGCGGATGATTTTCAAGCTATTCAAGCAGAGGCCTATAAGATGAAACCAGGGGGATCCGCTTTAAGCCCGTCTTGCCATTCACGGTTATTATGAGTAACGTGCAATTCGCTACTCATAATCATAGATGCTATCTCTTAAGCCGCTTCCCGCAAAAGGGGTCCACGAGAACTTTTAAGGGGTAATCTGAACCTAAAGGCTTGTGAGGATGTTTATGTTAATCGGAAGACGAGCATTCTGATCTACATGGAAGTTCTCGGAAATAAAATGACAAAATAATGTCCAATCAAAGCGGTTGGTTAAGTCTTCACCACATTATGATGATGCGGACTATAGTATCATCGTAGTCGGGGGGTTCGTATATCGCTCGATTCCAGTACGGCAACCCGATTATTGGATTGACTATCTCATCTGTTTGAGGTTCTATGAATATTAAACCGTGATCTGTTGTGTTGAAGCAGACGATTGCATGTGCATATTCTGGAAATTCTATTTCGACATAGCCGCATCGATATCCAGCCTTGAAAGCGTTGTTTTTAAAGTCAGCGGCAAAATTTATGCATGTATAGTTTTCTTCATTGTATTCATTTTTGTCTGTCTGGTCAATCTTGAGAAATTGAAGAACTTCTAGATAAGTTGGGTCGCGGATAGTGTAGCCTCTTCCAGCACCATCTATTACACCTTGCCGGTAGCCGGTGATGTATCCTGTTTCATTTCCGAGTTTGAAGCCTGTTGCGTTGCCGGTTCTGAAACCATCTGTATAGCCACTGTTGTATCCGGTGTCATATCCTGTTCCGTATCCGCTTTTGTTGCCAGCTTCATATCCAGTATTATACCCTGCGTCATATCCTATCTTGTATCCTGTTTTGTACCCTGTACTGTTGCCGATAACGAAGCCTGCATTATAGCCAGCTTCTCTTCCAACCTTATACCCATCGTCATGACCTACTTCGTATCCTTTGCTATATCCAGACTTATATCCTCGATTAAACGCGTATGTATAGGATCCATATAGTGCCCCGGTCACAACCAGAATGGTTAGGATTGCAAGAGTTGCTTTTTTAAGACTCCGGTTTCCTCTCATGCTTGGAGCCCCAAAAATGGTGTTTCATAGTTTAGATGTTTTAAATTTTAAGGTTTGCGCAAAAATTGGGAGTCCCTCCCCTCAGTCTTCACAGACAACTTAAATACCTCTTGATTCATGAAAATAATATCTGAATCTAAGACACTCATCACAAGGAAACTCAAGAACCTAAGGCTACTGCGCATTCACTTTCATACATTCCGGCACTGGAAAGCAACGATGCTGTATCATCAAACCAAGGATATCCTATATGTCACGCGATTCTTAGGGCACAAGAACATACAGAACACGCTCATCTACATTCAGCTTGAAGAAGCGATCTTCAAAGAGGGAGAATGACGAGTTCATCTGTAAGACTGCAAAGACAGTCATGAAGGTGAAGACGCTCATAGAAGCTGGTTTCGAGTATGTCTGCGAATTCGACGGAGTCAAGATCCTCAGAAAACGGAAATGAACATAATATGGAGTGGGGCAGGTGAATCAAATAGTGGGGCCGGTGGGATTTGAACCCACGACCTCGCGAGCCCCAGTCGCGAATCTTAGACCAAGCTGGACCACGGCCCCGCTGGCAGTCAAGTTATTTTTTGGATTTTCCTGTAAATATATTCTTTGCTGATTCTCTTAAATTATGGAAAAATATATGAGGGGGAATACTAGATTCGAGTTTAAACTGTTTTTTTTGAGTGGTGTCGACTTATGAATAGATGCCTCGAATTCGACGGATACTTGAGGAGGACATGAAGTGACTCCTTCGAGGAATGCTTAATTTGATAGCTGAGTGATGATGAGTATCGATGATAGAGAGACATAGGGTTTTAACGAGGACTCTTCCCCTCTTGCTTCTCGGCATATTCATCTTCATACTTTATCTGTTCTTCATCGATTTCTCAAAGATAGCCGAGGTATTTAGGCAGATTGACCCATACATTTTCGCAGCATCCATTCTAGCTTCAATCCTCGACGTCATGTTCTTCACTTTAACATGGCACATTCTCCTCAGGGCACTCTCTGTGAAGGCGAAATTCTCCAAGTCTATCGCGTATGTACTCATCGGGAATCTCGTTGACATAATAGTTCCAGCCGAGTCCATGAGCGCTGAGGTCTCAAAGATATATTTAATGAAGAGAGACGGGGAAGATGTAGGGAAGGTTACGGCGACGCTTGTCATGCAACGCGTTTATGGAATGATGCTGCATGCCGTCACATTAGTCGTTGCATGTATCTACATGATCGCAACGAACTATCCGCTGCCGAGTCTTGTAGTATACTTTGTCAGCGTAACCATCGGATTAACCATGCTCTTTCTCTCCTTGATCGTCCTAACATGCCTAAAGAGGGATCTTGCATGGAAGTTTCTAAAAGCGGCCTTGGGGGTCGCCGAACGTTTAGTTCCAAGCAGATTTAACATTGAAAGATGGAGTAAATCCGTGGAGCACGTGTTAAATACTTTTTATTCATCCCTCTCCAACCTTGCGAAAAAGCCGTCAAGGATGCTAATATCGATTCTCTCCTCGGCCACATCATGGATCTTCTGCCTCCTAGTTTCTCAGACTGTCTTCATTTCCCTCGGCTATAGTATGCCATTCATCATAGTTGCAGTAGTATACTCAATAAGCATAATCATCCAGTACATGCCAGCTGGGATACCGTCAGAAGCCGGGATAACAGAGGTTGTTATGAGCTCACTCTACGGAATGTTTGGAGTGCCGCTGAGCGTAGGCGCCGCTGCAACTATACTCGTTAGGATTTTAACAGTATGGATGAGATGCATCTTGGGTTTAGTAGCCCTATACTGGAGAGGAATAACAACCAAGAAGCAGATAGAAGAAATTATTGGGGAAGGAGATTAGGGAAATCAGCTGGCTGATATGTGACCTTCCTCTGGAAGAAGATTATGTTCTTATCAATATTCTCGTGTTTAATCCTAACTTAGGGATTCTAATGGACTTAAATGCTAAGAGCCTATTGGATATACATATGGGGACCTCATAGTAACTCTCAATTAGAACCTTGCTTGGAGACAAACCCATCTCTTCGATAAATATCCTGCGCCATTCCCCAGGAGTTCTCAAGCTCTTATGAGTATCATCATAATCCTTAACTAGTCTTCGGATGGGTTTATCCAGAAGTCTATGGGGCGTTGTGCATATAATTATCCCCTTACATGCCCTGTACATGCTTTTCAGAGTCTTCAGCGGATCATCCAGATGTTCAAGCACATCAAAGCACGTTATCAAATCGAAGGTTCTTCCGACGAATGGCAGGGACCGCTGAACATCGTGTCTTAAGAAGAAGACATCCGCATTCCTCCTTATAGCTTCACGTAGGGCATATTTAGATATATCCAGTCCATAGGTTTCATACCTAGCTTGCTTCAGCAGAGAGGTAATATATCCGAAGGAACAACCAATATCAAGGGCTCTTTTTCCTCTCCCATTAAAAAGGTTTCTACCGATCCTTTTGGAGGCCCAAGTTAGCACTTTAACGCCGAAGCGCCTAATTATAGACCCCCTTGAAGAATAATTCATCTTCTCAAAGTATTCCCTACCAAATCCCATTCCCATTCACTAATCTCCAGCATAACTGTATGCCTTTTTGATCCTCTGGAAGTTATAGATCAGCCAGTAGGCTGAAAAGAAAGGATAATAAAGCACATATCTATAAAGTCCAGAATAAACTAGTCCACATTTAACTTCAGACTTCGCAACCGAAACTGCCGCTTTCCAATACCAGTTTTCAGGAGGCTTATAATGTAGACAGTAAGCGTCTTCACATATCTGAACTCGATAACCTCTACTCCTTATCCACTTCATCACATATGCATCTTCAAAGATGCGGAGATAAGATGGGATCTTTATATTCTTAATGGCATCACGAAGAATCAGTGTATCGTGCAGTCCCCCTCTAATCTTGAAAGATTTCTTCGCAACATGTAATGCGAGCTTATAGAAGACGCGACTTCTAAAGTTAGGTATAATATCTACGTTCACACCCCAAACGGCGCCTACTCCGACGCCTGCATACTTCCGGGCCCTATCAAACCATCTCCTACACAACACTACATCGCTATCAACAAACATAAACCATTCTGTCTCAACGTTTCTTACGCCTATCTCCCTAGCTTTAGCCTTCGTCCCGCTGTCTCTTATAAGCCGTAGACTTCCATATCTCTCATCAAATTCTTCCAAACTCTTGACAGTGTTATCCTTCGAAAATCCATCTATAACTATCAAATTATTTATGGGTATATTCCGGTATATGCTATCAAGACACCTCCTAAGAACATATTCGCTGACCTTAGTTAGCATAACCACAGCAATCTTCATAAAAAACCCTTCACGCCAACAAATCTTTAGATTATCTATTTCTTTTTTAAATTTTTTCTGGAAAATCGGAAAAAGATGCCGACAGATACTCTT
>Ga0164310_10000335_pt1 | contig 24512 bp, 19 predicted proteins | sample GuaBasSedimGuay1_FD_121795 | JGI IMG/M metagenome (GOLD analysis project Ga0164310, IMG submission 121795) | Subseafloor sediment microbial communities from Guaymas Basin, Gulf of California, Mexico - Guay1, Core 4569-9, 0-3 cm | ecosystem: Environmental > Aquatic > Marine > Hydrothermal vents... | reverse complement strand
TCTCAATTGTCCCAAGGACTCGCTTGGTCACAACTCTCGTCGGTGTGTAGACCAGATCCTGTGTGCATTTGGGTGTGGACTTGCTGCTGACCTCAAAGGTCGAACTCCACTCCTCATCGGGTCCCATCTCGACACCGGGGGCTTCGTCAATCATCTTCTGTTTCTCACCACCATCCTCCGGCGTGAGATACACCTCGGCACGGTCAAGTCTGACTGTCAGGTCGCTCTCATTGGAGCATTCAAGGGTGCATTGCCAGTGATTTGGTTCGGTTTCAGCGGTCTCGATGCCTGATAGAAATTCGGTCAAGGCAGTGAGGTCCGGAGTGAGTACGGATCTCTGCTGCCCCTCGGCCCGATAGGATATGACCACCTCTCCCCCATTCTTGGGGTCACTGTCTTCTACACGTCCTGTCGCAGTGATGACCAGAGTGCTCTCCTCATTGGGATAGATGATGAAGTCTTTCCAGACTACAAGCTTCATGGCCTCATCATACTCTGCAGTGCCAGACTTGCTGTAGGATATGGCCACATTGGTGAGTTCTGGCGGAATCGTCTTGTTCACTACGATGCCGCTCAGTTCACCATCGGTCTCATTCTTGATGTTCAGTGTGATCTTGACCGGGTTGTCCTTCCCTTTGACGTATGCCCAATGTGCTTGTTCGGCCTCAATGTCGCCGCACGTGTCAAAGGTCTCTGTGAAGGTCACGATTGGACTGTCTGCAGTGATAGTGTACACCGATTCCCATTTACCCCCCGCATCAATCTCTCCGGCCACGAGGGTGTCTTCTGCTATGTCCGTTGCTTCCCTCGAGTCGGCCAGATGGACCCTCACATTCCAGATCCTGCTCTTCTCTGACACATTGTTCACGCTCAGGACACCCTTGATCTCGATACTCTCAAGTTCATTGGTGCCACCCAGCTGGACTCTCTCCGACTCTTCAAGGTCGATGATTACGTTCTTGCGTTCTTTCTCACTCATGTGCTGCACACTCTTGTCACGCTTTCTTTGTCGAAAGGACTATTCTGACTATCATAGGCTTGTCAAGTGAATATCAGTTTAGCTCGTATCGGAATTCGTTTCCGGCAGCCCACTGGGCCACAAGAACTTGGTCTGGTTCCATGACCACAGGTTTTGTACCTCTTCCGAACTGCTCCACATACTTTGAGAACTTCGTGGGGTCTTCCTCCGAGGCCCACCTCATAGGGATTCCAATTCGAGGTTGAGCATCGATACACAGACTGACTGCATCTTTCACGGGAAACACGCCATCGCCACCAACAGGTGTTATCAGAATGTCCATCTCCTGATGTTCGAAGGGACCTCGAATAGCGGTATCTCCCATGTATCCGATTTTCATGTTCCCCATCTCGATGTACAGACCCAGATTCTCCACTCTCCCGCCATTCTCCTGAAGAATACGAGACAGCGAGTATGGCACTATCTTGACATCGGGAATCTCATAGGGTACTTCCGGCTCCAAGACATGGATCAGCCATGGTTTCGCTCCCTGTTCAGCGACCTTCTCTGTGGTAATTTTGTTGCCCAGAAACCATGCCTTTGAATTCACGGCGATGGTCGCAGCATTCCCGACTGCATCGTCTGCATGGTTCGTAGAAATGACAACTCGTGCCGGGAAATCATCCGGCACTACATATTCTCCATCCCATATTCCCGGATTCAGGAGCACTGTAGTCTCACCGGCTACCAGCGCAAATGATGTCTTTCCAAAGTATGTGATCTTGAGCAACCGAACACTTCCCGTCAATATTCACTGACACGGTCAAGCCAGAAAGGCTTCAGATAGTTTCGGTGAGTCCTTGCTTAAAAGGAAATTTCGAATCTATGCAGCAGATGGCCTCTGTGGGCCCATTGTCGCTCTCTCTGACTCAGCGAGTGCTACCTTTTTATGATTCAGCAATGACTCTGAAACGGAGAGCTGCCGGCAGTAGCGAGTTGTTTTCTATGCTAGAGAAGATCCTCACAGAGAAGTTCAGACAGACGCTGCGGATGGTCTTTACTGATATCGAGAATCAGATTAATCGGAGAGACGAGGAGGAGTTCGCAAAAGATGAGTTGCGCATCAAGGAAGACCTTCTGTCTCAAGTCGAAACCTATCCGGCCGATGTCCTTCTCGATGAGGACTTCCTCGTTGCTGCTGTGGATGGTTCAGGCACAGACAGTCTTGCAGTCTATGATGATGTGCGGGTTCATCTGCTGAGCACATCCACCGTGGTTCTTGACACTAACACGTGCTCCGAGAACCTATTCTCCCCTGTGGACAGAAGCGCGCTTGAGAGGGAAGTGGGTGAGCAGCCCTACATAGATGCTCACTGGCATTCGGGGGTCCGTGGTGATGCGAGGAAGAAGTTGGCCGAGACACTGGTGAATGTGTATCCCCTCAAAGACATAGTCGATCTGATTCTTCCATTCTTCAGAGACTTCACCAACGGCAGAATCAACTCCTACTCAGACCTTGCAGGAACGGAGTACGGGAAGTATGCACCCCGTCTGAAAGAGATGGAGTCACTCATCTCACGGGAGCAGATACTGACGAACCCGACCGTACACGAGGAGATTCGCAAGGCCAGCGAGTATGCGGCAATCCGAAAGGTGCTGATGAGCAACATCCGCCCGCGGTACGTACTGATTGATGGAGCCATGTCTGTGTTCATGCACTTTGTCCGTCACTACCCCTCCATGCCAACAGGATTCATGCTCAGAGACCTGTGCGAGTTGGCACGGAAGAACGATGTCATTCTCTGTGCTGTCAGTAAGAACCACACGATCCCCTTTGCGCACAAGATAGCGAAGATGGCTCGGGAGAAATTCGGTGAGGGGGCGAAATGGTTCTGCCACCTTCCGTGTAAGGATGACCCGGGTGGAGGCCTCCACATCTACGAGGATCGGACATACATCCCACCCATGCTGGCAGTGCCCTACCTGTTCAGTTTCTCACGGGACAATCGCCCCTCTAGGATTGACTTCGACAGGATCTGGTGGCTCCAGAACGTATTTGTTCCTGATGACCCACATGCGACTCGTGAGAATGAGAAGGCACTGTTCAGGGAGCTGGAGTTCATGTCGAGAGATGCGAGATGGTATGGATATCCCGTACCTCTGGCTCTTGCGCACGAATCATGCAAGCTGAGTTATGAGGACCTTCGGCTTGCTAGAGAAATCTGTCAGGACGTGCGGACCGAGATGGGTTATGACAACAAGAAGTCCGAGCCACTTCGGGCTGACTATGATTTGTGAGGAGAATGGAATGCCAATAGACCAAGACAAACTGGGAGAAATCTACGGAAGGGTGGGGATGGGCAACCAGACCCAGCTGGGAATAATGGGTAGCAATCGCGACATCAGTGTGGGGGAGATATTCATGATCTATTCTCATCGCGATGGTCACGAACGGGTGTTCTTCTTCAGAGTGCTCGGACTTGAGAACTATCTTCGGCAAGTTGATGACATGTCTCGTATAGCAAGTACTCTAATGGTGGAGGGCGACGCATACCTCTCAGGCATTGAGCGCAATATGCTTCTCTCTGTGGGTGGTCGAATGCTGGGATATGCGGAGAAGGACGGCGACAAGTGGGTCTTTCGCTCGCCTCGAAGACTGCCCGACCATCTGGCCTCAGTATACCGCCCTGTTCCTGGGACCTCTGACGCCTTTGTGAGAGAGATGCTACAAGAACAGACAGACGGCGACATATTCGTCGGAGACCTTCAGGTCGGAGAGGCCACTCTTGATGTACCAGTCAAGATCCCAGCAAAGTTCCTCCCAATGCATGTCGGAATCTTTGGGTCCACTGGGTCGGGGAAGAGTAATCTGATGATGGTGCTCATCAAGTCCATCATTGACACGAATCTCGCAGCGCTCCGAAGACCGAACGACGATCTCACAAGGGTTTCGGCGTTCTGTATTGACCCCCATGATGAGTTTGCCAAGGGGGTGGACAGGTACGGTATCCAGCATGTGATAGAGGCAATGAGCAAGGAGACCCGGAGTGATGTCATTGGTGACTTCTACTATCTCACTACCCACAAGGGTGCCACACCTCGTGAGATTCGGAGATATGCACGTGATATCAGAATCCTCTGGTCTGAGATTCAGCCTCGCGACCTATACTCCATCATGGAGTTCAGCCCTCAGATGTCCTCGTTCATAGATGCACAGTACGCCTCTGAAGGAGAGAAGTGGATATCCTCGATTCTTGCAATGGATGAGGATCCAGAGGGTGCTCCAAAGGGGACGCTCCGTGCTGTGAAGCGTAGACTTCGATTCCTCGAACGCTCGCCAATCTACGTTGAGAGCAATCCAGCGCCCATCCTTGGTGACATCTTTGTCGCCATGGAGACTGGGCGAATACTTGTCGTCAACACGAGTCTCATGAGTGACAGGGAACAGTTCCTCCTGACGACCATTGTGACACGGACCCTGTCAGACATGCGACGGGCGCTCAAGAGCAGCGGGAACCTTGGTGACTTTGAGAAGCAGGCGACAATGAGACTGCCCAAGTCATTCTTCAAGCGGGTGAAGGCAAAGGCCTTGGCGTTCTATGGGAAGGGCGGTACAGCCGAAGACACGCCCGTGCAGGACCCACGAGACCTCCCAGTCATACAGATCACAGTAGAAGAGGCTCCGTCCATCCTCAACCCCGAACTCATGCGTGGACAGTCAGTCTTCAAGGACATCTCTCGCCAGGGACGGAAGTTCAACATCGGTCTTCTGGTTGTCAGCCAACAGGTGAGCGTTCTTGACAATGTGATTCTGAGTCAGATGAACACCGAGATCAATCTCCGACTCGGCAATGAGAGAGAGATTCGCTCGTGCATCGACAATGCTAGTGTCAACATATCTGGGTTTGAGAATGAGTTCAGGGTCATGTCGCGCGGGGAGGCGATAGTCACCGCATCCTATCGCGAGTTGCCGCTCCCTGTCAGGATTCCCCTCTTTGACACTGTGTTTGAGAGGGACAAGCATACATACAAGAACGATGGAAAACGAAAGGCTGAGAAATACACACTGTGAGGACCACTTCCATGTCTGCACGAATCGCACATATTTCGGACACTCATCTCGGGACCAATCCCCGCCGAGGCGTGAGACCCAATGTCTGGGGACAGGAGAGAAAGTCTCAGCTTCTTGAGAACGACTTCTATGAGAGGTTCGCAGAAATCTTCAACAGGATTGCAGAGCTCGATCCTCCAGTCGATCTGGTCGTGCACTCTGGTGACCTGTTCAACTCGCCATGGGAGGGCAACCCCCAGCAAGCGTCAGTCATGGCACAGAACACCGCCATCTCTGTCCTCCAGGACTTCATCAAGAAGACAGGCATTCCCGTCCTCATCATCGAGGGGAACCACGGTCTCTACAGGCTGCGTGACGTGTCCATCCTCGAGAACCTCAAGCTGGCAGTGGAAGGGGTTGATGTCGCGACGCAACAGGACCTGAAGTGGGCAATCCGCGAAGGGGAACCCCTGATGTTCTACTATGACAATCTGGATGTCTACTGTTTCCCCTTCATCGACTATCCTGTCCTCAAGGCCTCTCAAATGGTTGACACATTCAACGACTGGATCTCGACCTATCAGAAGCCCGATAGCAAGCGTCCATCAGTCGGGGTCGCACACGGCATGGAGCTCGACAAGACGCTCTATCCCGCCATCTTCTCAATGGACTACGACTACGTCGCTCTCGGGCACGACCATCGACAGCGGAAGGTCTCCCCGAAGTGCTGGTATGCCGGAAGTCCGGAGCGCTGGCGTTTTGACGAGGCGGGTCTTGACAAGGGCTTCCTCGTTGTGGACATAGAGTTGAACAAGGACCCGAAGGTCACCCAACACAAGATTGAGTTTGCCCGACCTGTCATCAACGAGACCCTGGCGATTGACGCGGACGAAACGAAGGAGTCCCTGACGTCCAAGGTAGAAGCGTGGTTTGTGGAGAAGGGTCTCCGGACATCGTGGGACCCCGCCACCGCAGCAAGGGTCCGGTTGATGTTTGAGGGGGTCTCGAAGACAGCGAGTTCCTTTGAACTCAATGTTGCCCTAGAGGCGCTACAGATGCAGGTCCTGTCTACGGACTCGGAATACAACATCGCGCAGTTTGTATCGAGAGTGCAGCAGACCGCTGGCAGTGATGTCCCTGATGGTGCATACCCTGAGATCGAGTCCGAGTTCCTGATCGAGGATCCTTCAACTGACTTCAAGGAGTATCTGTCCACCCTGACCTTGGACAAGTCTGTGGATCCCGATCTTCTCACAAAGATTGCAGTCAATGCCCTCCAGTATGCAGTGGGAACTCGCGAGGGGAAGATGACGGTGGATAGCGTGATGGAGGGAGAGGAATGAAGATTCTCAGAATCGAGCTCCGCAACTTCAAACCCTTCAAGAAACTGACTCTTCCAGAAGACGATACTGACCTACCTGATGGACTGCTTCTAATCCGGGGTCCAAACTCTACCGGCAAGTCATCTCTCTTTGAGGGGATACTCTGGGGTCTGTGGGGTTCTGATGCAGTTGCCCTCACCAATGACGAACTCGTCAACTTCACATCCACTTTCTGTTCCGTCAATCTCGAGTTCGAAGTGGCAGGCGTTCGATACAAGATTCATCGCGAGTATGATTCTGCGCAGGGTCTGTCAGTCGTCCTCTTCACACAGAAAGACGGTTCATGGAAACCCATTGCTGACAAGACCAAGTCAGTGAAGCGCAAGATGGATGAGATTCTGAGTCTTGAGATCAAACAAGCATTACAGACCCTTCTGGTAAGACAGGGCGAGGTTGCAGTCATTGCCAATGCGACACCCACTGTCCTGCGAAAGCTACTGGAGGGCATCTACGACATCGACCTCCTCAAACAGATGGAGCGGCATCTCAGCTACATGGAGAAGGACATTGACACCAGAGTGTCGGTACTTCGGGATGAGTACATGCCACCTGCACAGGTTCAAGAAACGATTGAGCAATGCCAGACCCGGATTGAGAACCTCAGGACCTCAATCAAACAACGGACCGAGGAGATTCAAGATACAGAGGCATCTGTGAAGGGTGTACCGGACTCTCAGACACTTCAGAGAATCAGTGAAGCAGAATCTGATGTCGAGCGGTTCACCAATGAGATTGCCACGATAAGAGAGAACCTCGAGTCGGATCTTGAACAAGCCGGTCTACTGGACGTTGACATGTCACTCATCAAGGCACGGCTCAAGTCCCTCGAGAAGGTCCGCGAGAAGATTGAGTCAGAGAAGGTAGAGATGAGCTCCTCCATCGCTAGGATAGACAAGGACCTCGGCGGAATCGAAGGAGCGAACAAGGACCTCCGCGAGAAGATATCGCATCTGAAGGGGAGTGGTGTAGGAGAGGACGGACAGATAGTCTGTCCCACATGCTCCAAGCCTCTCAGCCCCGAGGAACGTGACCGGTTGGTCGCAGAGTATGAACAGAGAATCAAGGCCGGCAAGACGCGATCAGACACCTTGCGGAAGGAACGCAAAGAGCTGGTCAAGGCCCTAAGCGAGGCTGACAAGAAGCTTACACAGACAACACGTTCGGAGGAGGCCACCAACCGAGTGAAGAGCACCCACGGGCAACTGTCTGCCGTGGAAAAGCGTCTGGAGTCTGCCAAGAAAGAGCTTACCAATCTTCTATCTGAAAGCGGAATCAAGAGCATCGTGTCTCTTTTGAAGAAGCACAAGGCTGAGTCGGTACACGACCTGAGGACAAGAGTGGTGACTGTGTCTGAGAGCGTCAAGAAGATGAGAAGGGACATCAAGGAGTTCGAGGCCGGCATCAAGCAAGAAGAAGATCAGATTGCTGAGCTTGAGAAGAAACGAGAGCGCATGGAACAACTTCGTCAGGAGATTGATGAACTGCAGAAGATAAAGTCACACACGGAGTACGTCCGGAAGAAGCTTGTGACTGGATTCGTGGCAGACTACATCTTCCAGAAGCGTCTGATTGGCATAATTCGAAGTGCGACAAACCAGTACGTAAAACACTTTACCAATGGCCAGTACACCATCGTTGACCTTGAACCCACGCGACAGACGCGCGCATCGGGCTCCGGACTGATCCTCAAGATATGGGATGAGCGGGATCAGGCGTGGAAGAAGACCACGCAGTTGAGCTTCGGCGACAGGACTGCGATAAGTCTCGGCTTGCGACTGGGAATAAGTAGGACCATGAGTTCCATACGTCCTCTTAGGGATAGTCCAGTCCGACAACCTCGTGTACGGAGTGTACTGCTGGATGAGCCTCTTGGAGGGTTGGACAAGTCTCGTCGCGAGTCGGTCGTGAGAAACCTTGTGAACGACCAGGGCTTTGAGCAAATCTTTCTCATAACGCACACAGATGTTCAGGGTTGGGAGGATGTGCCATCCATTGAGGTGTCGAAGGAAGGCTCATCGAGCACTGCGACTCTCAAGATTCAGAGTGAGTAAATCGCGTGAGGCCAAATATTAATCAGGGTGCTCTATTGCACACTTCTCATGGAGCGCATAGGGGTTAACCGAGAGCGCATACATACCACATGTCATAGGATTGATGACTACTTGCTCGCGCTAGGTCGCCGAGCAGGTCTCTTTCTCTACGCGCACAGGTACTTAATGTCTGTCCTTCTAGTTGGTGCAGTTGTCTGGGGGATTGTATTCAATATCGGGCTGTCCCAGTATCTCACGTCAAGTACGTATTGGAACTATCGCCACGCATGGCTCGGACCAATAGGAGACCCCGGCGAGGTTCAGATCTTCGGGTACACGATAGTCTATCAGTTCGAAGGCTACAGTGACTACTCTTTCTACTACGTGCACTGGGGCCACAATCTGCTGAATGGCGTCATGCCATACTCGGATGACTTCGGTTACCTCGACATGGGTGGGGTCGTCAATGAGAATGGAGCCTACATCTTTCCTCCACTGACGGCTTACTTGTATGGTCTCGGAATCGCCCTCGGCAGTCTGATCGGGCCCGGGAACTGGGGCATTGGTCTTCTCATTGCTCTCTTCGGGTACCTGACTGCAATACCTGTCTATGGGATTGCAAAGGAGTTCTCCAACAACAGACGGGTGGGAGAGATTGCAGCCCTGACCTATCTACTGAACCCACTTGTGCTCTATCACATCTGTTTCATCTGGCTCAATCCGGCCCCCTTCTACTTCTTCTTCTTTGCAGGGTTCTATGCATTGGTGAAGGGACGGCGTCACACTGGGACACTCCTCATAGTAACTGCAGCCCTGTTCAAACAGACCGCATGGTTTCTGGGGATTCCTCTGGTCGTCTACTTGCTGCTGAAACCAAGGATAAGGGGAGAAGAAGAAGTCCCTGATGACTCCGAAACCTCTTCACATGAGCGCACAGAAGAGACAGCCAGTCCTGTTCAAAGGCTCATCAACACATTGACGACCTATTTGGATATCAAAGGATTCACGATAAGCGTCGTCATTGTTCTCCTATTTGTGGGGGCGATAATGTTTCCCTATCTTGTGGCCGAACCATACTTCTGGGACTACTGGCGTCTTGCGATGGGGTCGTTCTCTTTCGAGGGTAACTTCACAGACCCTCCCGCCTACGTCATTCCAATACGGTTGCCTGTTCTTGCTATCATGGCTGGGCAACCAGAACTGGCAGAACTGATAGACACTGTGATACTGACAGGAGGGCCCTTGGCGTTTGGAGTCATGCTTGCTGCTGGTGGAATGCTGCTCACAAAGCGCTTTGAGGGTGAGCGTGTCCAGTATCTACGTCGAGTCCTATTCATCACACTACTGATGATGCTGTGGGTCAATCTCACGGGACCGCGAGGGTTCTTCAAGTACTACTACACAATGTTTGCCCCCTTCTTCTCAATATTCGCCTCGTCAAGGATGATTCGCACTGAGGAAGACTCTGTCCCCGTGTCATTGTCGATGATCTATGTGCCCATCCTGTTCAGCCTGTCAATCCTCATTCCGGATCGCAATTACTACCTCGCTTACGTCATCCTCATTTTCATAGTGTACTCACTGGCACCAGTTCTCGGCAGGCTGTACGACATGGCCAAGAGACCGGCCCGCCTCCTGCGCCGTGTCATAGGAAGTCGTGTGGCAATCCGGCTCGCTCCTATCCCTCCTGCAATGGAAGCACGTTCCCCAAGGGCATGGATGGGGCTTCAACTTGTGAGGCTCATCATCGTGACAGTGGGTCTCGGTCTCACAGTCTTTGGATTCAGTACCTCTCTCTACGGTCTCACCGGCGGCACCTTGGTCACATTCCAGTACATGGTGGTCGGGTCGATGATGATTCTTCTCGGTCCCCAGATTGCCCTGCTTCCCCTAGACCGACTGCTACCTGCTGAAGCATCTGAACATATCCGATCTCAGGCAATGACAATCCTCTCAGCCTCAGCTGTAGTTGTTCTGTGGATCTTTGGTGCGAGCACGTACGCGTTCAGTTGGTACATTGACTCCTTCGTCGAACGGGAAGTCCTCATTCTCTCGAGCATCATCCTTCTCTTCTGGGCACCATCGCTCCTCATAGATTTGAGTCCCAAGATGAAGATGGTATCATATCTGCTTCTTCTTGGTGGTTTGTGCGTGGGTATGTTGGGATGGTCCATGCTGGGGGACGTGCTGTTCTTCCGAATGATTATAGCCTGCATGTCGGTTGTGGGTGTTCTCTTCATCATCACCCTTGTAGACCTGCTTCAGAACAGACGAGGTCAGACTCTCGACGACTCTCTCTCCGAGCGGGGCGTTGCTCAGGAATCATCCCTCTGAGGTTTCATCATGAAGCGGAATCCGAGCACTCATCGTGTGGTGGTCACAGACTTCATCAGGCGACACCTGGTGTTGATAACAATCCTGATTGTAGGTGGTGCTCTCTGGAGCCTCGTGTTCACTCAGGCGACCATTGACTTTCTTCAGGGCGGGGCGCGTCCCTTTCGCGCATCATGGGTTGGCATTGGTGACTTCAATCTGTTCGGCTTGACCATCCACTATGACTTCGAGGGCTGGTCAGACTATGACTATTACTATCTGTCATGGAGTGAGAACTTTCTCAATGGAATCATGCCCTATACAGATGAGTTCAACTCGATAGTGATTGACTCCACCACGTTCGAGACCCCCTACTTTCTGCCGCCTCTCTTCGTGTATCTATGTGCTGCCGGCACCTATCTATCCTCCAGCCCTTTCGGGGTCGGATTTCTGATCACTGCTTTCGGCTTCCTCACCGCGATTCCTGTCTATGGCTCTGCAGCGGCCCTATCCAACAACTCAAGGGTCGGACACATTGCAGCAGTAACCTATCTCTTCAATCCCGTTGTACTCTACTACTCCGCCTATCAATGGCTCAATCCGGCTCCTTTCGTCTTCTTCATGATGCTGTCCTTCAACCTCCTCATCACTCAGCATCGCACCTCAGGAGTGTTGACCATTGCTGCGTCCGCGCTGATGAAACAGATTGCCTTCTTTCTGGCCATTCCGATGGTCGCGTATCTGATCAAGAAACCCTCCAGACCTGACGATGATGGTCCGGTCATGGATGAGAAGGGGCGTCTGGTGAGTGACTCCATTGACATCCGGTCACTCATCAAGGCATCAGTGCAAGTGCTGCTGTTTGTTGGAGCTCTGTCATGTCCCTATCTTCTTGATCCCTCAAACTATCTCTATTACATACTCCAGCGTCCCGGTGCCACATTGCTTGAAGATGTCACTGTCTTGCCAGATACAAACCTGCCAGTCACCTTTGTCGTTCTGTTAATTCTGGTTGGAGCCCCGGAATGGCTAGCCCAACTGGTCAACTTGGCCACGTTCTACTCTGTCTTGCTCCTCGTGGGAGTGTGTGCAGCACTGCTGCTGATGTTATTCGAAGTGAAGGATGACAGAGACCTCGCTGGATACTGGCGACGGATGCTCTTCTACACTCTGCTATTGCTTCTCTGGGTTCACCTATTCTCTCCACGTGGGATATACAAATACTACTGCGTTGCCCTCATTCCTCTCTTCTGCATACTCTCCACGCACAGCATGCTAACGAAAGGCACCGAAGAAGTACGCCCCTCGCTATTCATGGTGATCAATCCGTTCCTGATCTCGATTGCAATCATGCTGCCGAGCAGGTACGTCTATCTCTCTCTCCTGCTCATCATCATGCTGTCGTACATTCTGCACAAGCAGTTTGCGATTGTTCATGGACTCCTCAATGGAGCATCTCACCAATTGGTTCGGAGACTATGTACAGGTATTACATACGCTATTCGCCGCTCTGAAGTTCCTTGAGCTCTTTCTTCTTCTTATCCAGTTTCTTCTTGAGGTTTTTCAATCGTGCGTCAAGCTTGCCTACCTGTTCGGTGTAGGTGTCATTGTTCATCGCACCCGAAGTATGTCGCTGCTCAACATGTTCCCTGAGCTGTTCGACCGACTTTATCTCCTTCTTGAGTGCCTTGATGTCAGACTCGATATCTGAGATTCTGTGCTCATCAGCTGTCTTGAATTGCTTTGCAGGAATCATGACACCCAGTTGCTGTTGTGTCTTCTCGGCAAAGTCTTGGAACTGATCTCTGAGAAGTTCTATATTCCCGTCGACTTTGCTCACATGTTCTCTGACCTTTTCGATGTCCTTCTGCAGGTCAAAGACCGCATTGACAAGACGGCGGAGTGTGGCCTCAAACTCGTCAACCTTCTTCTGCTCCATGGTTGGAGCCCCCTTCTTGGGCCCCTCTCCTCCCTTTTTCTGTTCCTTCGCCACAGCACTCGGCTTTACCATTCTCATCTGTCCACTGAGCCACTTGAATGCATTCAGAGCGAAGATCTTGTTGCCCTTATGCTTCAGTCCGCCTCCTCTCCGGAATACCTCATAACTCCCAACACACATGAGTCGTCCTTTGCCCGGTTCTGCAATCGCAATCACAGGTACTTGGGCAGGTTCCGCCATCTCAGATGTCGAGGCCAGAACTACGGCCTTGTCTGATACTCGGAGGCTGCAAGCTGAAGGAATCAGAAGGTCTGAGACATCCTCTGTCACCATGTGAGCGGCAATGTCTGTGATGATTGGCATGGTCGGAAGGCCCGCATTACTTCTCTCATCCTTGACAGCAGTATTGTCAAAAGAGATCCCAAACTCCTCGGAGATCTGTGACATGTTATTCATGAGTCCTCGGTCACCTCCGGAGAGCGAGAGAAGCATCAGCCCTCCTCCGTTGCGCACGAACTTCTTCAGAGCCTCAATCTCCGGTGGTCTTATTTTGGAGCTGTTCGGGCACCCAAAGACCATGACATCTACGCCCTTGAGGTTCTTCTCAAGGATCATGAATTCAGTATAGGGTTCCACATCGTAGTCATTGTCACGCAGCAGTTCACCCAACTCAGAGTACGTCGTATCAAGTCGTCCTCTCTCATTCTGGGTCTGATCAAAGAGGATCCTTCTTCTTCTTCCGCTCAAGGACATGCACCTAAGGACTCGTCTTGTTTCCAGACGATGGAATGAGCGCTAATGAGACTTCCGTAGATATTACCGGAGTATATAGTACGAATAGTTTATCTCGTTGGAGGCCTAGACTAGTCTCCATGAGCGAGGACTGTATATTCTGCAAGATTGTGAAGGGAGAGATTCCCTCCTCCGTTGTGTTTGAGGATGACATATGCATGGCATTCCTTGATGTCTTCCCAATCCGAAAGGGACACTCACTCCTCATTCCAAAGAAGCACTTTGAAAACCTGCTCGATGCCGACCCCGATGTTGTGGCTCACATGGCAAAGCGACTCATTGAGCTTACCCGTGGGGTGAAGGTCGCTACTGGAGCCGAGGGCGTCATGAACGCCGTCGCTAATGGTGAAGGCGCAGGTCAAGAGATCCCCCATCTCCACTTCCACGCAATCCCAAGGAGTTCTGGTGATGCCTTCGGATTCAGATTCCCTCCGGGCTACAGAGAGTCGATGGCCAAACGTGAAGACCTCGACAAGATGGCCCAGAAGATTGCCGAGTCTGTCTAGCCAAGGGACATGAGGTTGAGCCCGGTCGCTTCGTCCTTGGCCCTCTCCAGTTTTCCCTCTATCTCATTGATGATCAGCTCAATGGTCACTGAAACCTTGCATCCGGGGAGTAGATGGCCTCCATAACATCGACCCTGGTCATCGGCGACTATCATGTGGGCATGAACAACGAGGTCGTCCCCATGGGTTGTGATATTTCCCATGCACGATACAACCTCCACGTCCTCTTCCACAGAGAAGTGTTTGTAGGTCATTTTGTCCCTGTCGAAGTATCCCAGTTTCGCTCCTGCAATCGCGCCAATCAGTGACACTTGACCTGATCGTATCCCGTGCTTCTTGGCGACTGTCTGGATTGTCTCAAGGACATCCTCCCCTGGTTTCATCCGTGCGACGATGGTTCGCCCAGTGCTTGTTTCGATAGTGTCTACCATACTATCTGAATGCACGCGGCTTCTAATGAAGGTCTTGGACACTCGTCGCTTTCATGGGAAGTGCTTATCAGTGGTTCATCGACAACAGAGAGTGTGAGTACCTTTGGCTGATGGCGGAGACCCTGACACTGGTCAATCGTCATTAGAGGACTTCTTGTCTGCTGAAAACACACCTATCCCGAAGAGACCGGAGACGCAATCGCAGCCCGTGAGAGCCGCTCCTGAAACCCCTGTGTTCGAGATTGAAGAGTCTCCTGATGAATCGGTCGCCGAAGAAGAAGAGGATGGTCTGGAACTTCAAGTCGGTCAACAGTCATTTCCTCGGAATCTCCCTCCGTCCTTTCTCCTCTCAGTTGATTACTCCAACACACACAACAAGGCAGTGGCTCGGCTCTACGAGCCCAAGTCGAAGAAGATCTTCTTCTGGATTGACAACACCGGTCACAAACCGTACCTGTACACTGACCTTCCACCACAGGCTGTGGAGGACAGAGTCAAGAGGAATCCTGGATTCGTTGGCGTGCAGACTGTGAACCTCCATGATCTCTTGAGAGACAAACCTGTGACCATGACAAAACTCATCGGGGACAATCCCCTCAGCATCGGTGGTCGCACGGATTCAATGCGCAACTATCTGATTGACGCTCAGAACGTATCCCATGCCTGGGAGGCCAATATCCGATACAGGCTCTGCTACACATACGACAGTGGCTTGGTCCCCGGCCTGATGTACCAGATTGAGGATGGGAATCTCATACCCTGTCCTCCCGATGTTGATGAGAAGGTCCTCCGGGAGTTCAAGGATACGATACAGGAGGAGGACTTGGAGTTGATGATCTCCACGTACTCTCCCATGTTCTTCACAGAGGTTCCTGATATTAGACGTCTGGCCGTTGACATAGAAGTCTTCGCTCCCACGGCAAACCGTGTACCCGACGCAAATCGTGCGGTGCAACCAGTCACGGCAATCGGTCTCTCCGACAGTGATGGTCTCAACCAGTGCTTTGTGCTCAAGAGGAAGGGACACGAAGAGGGGGAACGTGGTCCAGACTTTCCGGATGACCTTGAGATTATCTACTTCTATGACGAAGCAGAGATGCTGGTCGAAGCCTTCAAGATCATTGACCAGTATCCCATCGTTCTCACCTTCGTGGGTGACAGCTTCGACTTCAGCTATCTCTACCATCGGGCCAAGAACCTCAAGGTTGACATCGACAGGTACTGCCCAATCCGAATCAAGGGTGCAAGTGAACCTCGGAGACAACAAGCGGTCTTGATCCGGGGTATCCATGTTGACATGTACAAGTTCTTCTCTAACCCGTCAGTCAAGATCTATGCTCTCTCCGGCAAGTACCAGCGAGAAAACCTCGATACAATTGCTGAAGGGCTTCTTGGCGAGAGGAAACTGAAACTCAGTACGAGCATCGCTTCTCTCCCGTACTATGAGCTCGCCCACTACTGCTGGCTCGACGCGAATCTGGTCATGCGGTTCACTCAGTACGAGAACCATCTGTTGCTACGCCTCATCGTCCTGCTCATGCGTATCTCACGAATGTCCATGGATGAGGTCACCCGCTTCTACATCTCATCTTGGATTCAGTCCCTGTTTCGCCAGGAGCACAGGTCTCGCGGAATCCTCATCCCCCGCCGGATCGACATCGACAGCATGAAGCAGACCGATGCCCATACTGAGGCGATGATTGGTGGCAAGGCATTCAAAGGTGCCATCGTGATAGACCCTGTTCCGGGAGTTCACTTCAATGCCACAGTCCTCGACTTTGCCAGCCTGTACCCAACTATCATGAAGACCCACAACATAAGCTACGAAACCGTGGACTGTCCGCACGAGGAGTGCAGGAATGCCACAGACAACAAGGTCCCTGAGACTGACCACTGGATCTGCACCAAGCGGAGAGGGATGATCAGTCAGACAATCGGATTCTTTCGTGACACTCGTGTGAAGTGGTTCAAGCCTCGCTCAAAGGACCGCAGTCTTGATGAACGAACACGCAACTGGTACACGGTCGTGGAGAAGGCATTGAAGGTATTTGTCAATGCCTCATACGGTGTGACAGGAGCTCCTCACTTTGAGCTATTCTGCATGCCGGCAGCAGAGAGCGTGACCGCCTATGGTCGTGATGCGATGATGCGCACCAAGGCCAAGTCAGAAGAGATGGGCATTCAGGTCCTCTACGGTGACACCGATTCTGTCTTTCTTGACAATCCCACTCTGGAACAGCAGGAGGAACTTGTGAAGTGGTCTCGTGAAGAGCTGGGTATCGACCTTGAAGTTGAGAAGACGTACAAGTACGTCGCCCTATCGGATCGGAAGAAGAACTACATCGGCGTCTACAGTGATGGAAGAGTAGACGTCAAGGGCCTCAGTGGAAAGAAGCGTAACACACCGGACTTTGCCCAAGAGGCATTCAAAGAGATGCTGCAGATACTCAGCCGTGTTGACGACCCTGAGGGTTTCGAGGCTGCGAGAGAGGAGATCAGGGAGGTTGTGAACCGGGTTCTTGATCGACTGGAAGGAAAGGCCGAACCATACAGTCCGGAGGAACTCGCGTTCAGGGTTCAGATCACCAAGCCTCTCAGTGCATATGAGACCGACATTCAACATGTACGAGCGGCAAAGATGCTTGTGGAATGGAGTGGCGACGAGAACAAGGTCCCGCCGGGCACCATAGTCGAGTTCATCAAGACGAAGGACAAGGAGGGTATCCTTCCCGTTGAGATGGCAAAGGAACGCAAGTATTGGATTGACAAGGACCAATACATCGACGTGCTGAGGAGCGTTTTTGAGCAGGTACTTGACTCGCTCGGTCTTGATTTCGACGAGTTTCTGGGTTTCACGACGCTAGACGAGTTCTTCTGAGGAAAAATCGCCTGTGGGTCTGGATAAGAAATTCTTATAGCGGTGGCATGGCACTCCCATTCAGACCGAGAGCCAGACTCGCCTTAATACTGATGACGGGGTATGATAGAATGAAACTAAACTTTCGCGAGTTCTTCATGCAGAAGATGCTAATCATGTTCAAGCCCGATGACATCGAGCTGTCGGCAAGGGACTTCCTCTCCACCTATGCATCCTACATGGAGGCTGTCGGTATTGTTGGTAAGGGCCCCGACGGCTACGCGCTCTATCCGAGTCGTACCGCTCCAGTGAAGGAAGACAGTGTAGAATTCTTTGAAGAGTGGGTCGAGTTGAACGACACCCTGGGGATTCACTCTGTCGTGGGCATGGACCTCTATACTGATGGATGGTTTGCCAAGGATCCAAAGTATCAGACCATGAACGACAAGGGCGTGAAGATGGAGCATCAGATTTGCCCCAACCGAATTGAGTTCTGGGAGTACGGAGCCGAGATAATCAAGGAGATTGGCGCGTATCCTATTGATGAGATTCTTCTCTTCGGGACCGGATTCATCCGGGACCAGTTCTGTTTCTGTGATCGGTGCCGTGCAGACTTCGCTCCTCTGGTCAACCAAGAACCCGACCGACTCACGTACCAGTATCTCACTGAGAATCCGAAATACCATGACGCATGGCACGAATGGCGGTCCAAGGTTGTTCACGAAGGTCTTGAGAAGCTCCAAGAGGCAGCCCGGGAGTCCGATGAGGCCACCGGCCGTGAGAATCCTCTGCGGCTATCAGTCGAAGTACTGCTTGACCCTGAGACCGGACTGTCCGAAGGGGCAAAGGCAGAGTATGGATACGACTACTCTCGAATTGGCGAGATAACAAAGAATGTGCTGATCAACCTGTTCCCGTGGTCGCCTATTCTTCCGACCAAGGGGTCTGATGAATACAGTGAGCTGGTGGAATCGCTCTACTTTGTCAATGAGTTTACAAGACGCGGTGGCCGGGCATCCCTCTTCAGATGGGGCGTGACATCGATAGATCAGCTTCATGAGTTGAAGACTCTCGGCAAGGACGCAGGAATCGACCGTATCGTCACAACGTTCCACTATCCATCAGACTACTCTCGCCGTAGAGAGAGCGCGATTGGGAACTACTAGTCACGAACGTGCATCACTGCCTGGCGCCACAGTATGGGCAGGTCCTATTCTCCGCACGTATGCTTCTTCCACATGAGAAGCAGAAAGTTTCTCCCTTACTCTCTTCCTGTGCATCGTCCGCGAAGGGGCTCAACTCTCCTTGGGCGAAGAGTGACCCAATCCCTTCCAGAGACTCATCCCTCTGAACATTGCAGACTCCTCTGCTGCCAACGTTCTCATCCACCAGGGCCGAGAGATCATCGTATGTCCTTTTCTCCCGTTCTCTCTCACGACGACCATACGGGTCTTGTCTGGGGCTCACACTTCCTCTCCAGGAATCCTGAGGCGCACCATAGTGCTCGGACAAAGACTGCATGGTCCTATCAAGTGATTCGAAGTCCCTTCGGTAGTCGTCTGACCCATAACCCGTGTCCACTGCCGGTCTGTTGACTGTGCGTCCTCTTGTCTCAGGTTCAGTGAAGAACGGACTCGGTCTATCAAAGCCACGGGCGGACTCTACGAACATGGCGTGCGCATTCCTCTTGAGCGACTCGTAGTCATTGGCTGTTAGCCCCAAGACCTCCAGAGCTCGGTCTCTCTCTGCACACCTCTTTGATAGGGGGCAACAATACGCCAGGCTTCCATGACAGAGTGAGGCCATGGCCTTCTCCTGTCGGGACTTGAAGATCGGCGATATGCGGCGGCTTCCAATGATCAGGGAGTCTCCGGTGTCCCGCAGTTCTGCGTACCCGCCCTGTGCCAGCGCCTCGATCAGTTCTCTGGCTGGATATGCGCGTCCATCGATGACGACATGTCCCTCAGTCCTATCCAGACGCACTGGTCGCTCCCTGTGTCTTCCATCGTCATAGTCCGAGTATCTCATTCCGGTCACCCTGTGGTTCATCGACTTGTGTCATACGAGCATGAGTTCTAGACAATACAATGGTGTGTATTACGCGGGTCGCATGTTGTATGGCGCAATGTTCTCCAAGACATTAAATAGAGGCGGAGTGTAGACAACAGTCCAGAAGAGGATACCGAAGTGTCCTTGGAGGAATGCAAACTTGGGTCTCAGAGCTGACGGCGCTGCACAGGGATACACTGTGCTTGGCGGCATTGTGCTGCTTATCAGTGCTATTGGACGTATCAATAATGGAATCACCGGGTCAGGTTCACCAGATGCTTTGATGGATCTCGTACTTGGTGTCGTGCTCCTTATCATCACAATTCTTGCATTCGATGCATCTGGACTAGTAAGGTTGACTCTGTCGAAATCAGGTCTCTTGCTTGCTCTCTTCGGGTTCATCGCGATTCTTGTGGTTTCCTACCCTGGAATCACACTAGACATAATTGCTTGGCTGAGGAGTCTCGAAACCTTGGCTGGATTCATGCTGCTCCTTGGCGGGCTCATAATGGCTGTCAACAAGTGAGAGACACTGCCGACCAAAAAGCCGACATCGGAAATTAGATAATGCCGATGGCCTCGAGAGTGAACCATCAGTCATAGGATGGTTTCACTGATGGACAGGAAGCACATCGAGATACTCAACGACCTGGGCTTTGAGATTTCTGAAAAGAACCTCACGAACAAATATTGGGTGAAGCGAGGGGCTAACGCACTTGCCATAACCACCCAGGACAGAGACGTCTACGGTTGCCTTGACCACACAAGAGGTGAAGGAGTCCGCATATTCGATATCGAAGGAACCGAGTACCTCGATGTGACCGGGGGTGTCGCAGTGCGAGCACTCGGCCTGAGATACAAACCATATCTCGACTTCGAGGCCAAGATCAATGATGTTGTCCACGAGCTGCCGGGTATGGACTTTGATGCCATTCCACAGACGCTCTTGGCTGAGAAGGTCGCCAGCATCACTCCGGGCAAGCATAAGAAACGAGTGGTCTTCACGACATCGGGAGGACGCGCCGTGGAGGGCTGCATGAAGTCTGCCATGGACCTCTCCGGCAAGAAACGGTTCATCTCCTTCAGACCTGCATTTCACGGGCGGACTGGTTATGCATTGGCTCTGACCGCTTCTAATTCCAAACACAAGTCCGGATTTCCACAGGGAGTGGACGTGATCCGTGTGTTCTACCCGTACTGCTACCGTTGTCCCTACGGGCAGAATGAGGAAGATTGCAACCTTGAGTGTGTCGATGCACTACGATACGCCCTTGAGGTAGAGGGCAACGACATTGCTGCAACGGTGATGGAGCCGATATCCGGAGAGGGCGGTCTCATTGTTCCTCCGACAAAGGCCATCAAGGGGATCTATGACCTGACCAAGGAGTACGGTGCCTATTTCATGTCAGATGAAGTACAGGCGGGGATGGGACGCACCGGCAAGTGGTGTGCGATGGAACACCATGGGGTCGTTCCTGACTATGTTTCCATGGGCAAGGCCATTGGAGGCGGATATCCACTGGGTGCATCTGTCGGGCCTGCTCCTATGTTCACCGGTGGCTCACGTCACTCTGAAACATTCTCTGCCGAACCCAAGGTCTCTCTACTGTCACTCTGGATCTTCAAGCATCTTGAGGACGGGAACTTCCTGAAGCGAAATGCCGAGAACGGGGCGTATCTGCTGAAGGCTCTCAACGAACTCAAGGAGAAACACGAGGTTGTGGGCGATGTCCGGGGTCTCGGTCTCATGGTCGGCATCGAGTTTGTCAAGGACAAGAAGTCCAAGGAAAAGGCCCCCAAACTGCGAGATGCCATTGTGAAGAACGCTGTTCAGAAGCAGCATCTATGGCTTCTCGGTTCCGGTCAGAATGTCATTCGATTCACTCCCAGTTACGTAATTACAAAGGAGAACATCGACAGCGTAGTGGATCGACTGGACCGGGCAATATCTGACGAAGCCAAGTGATTCATAAAGGGAGAGTCTCATGCCCCGTGTGAGGGGCATGAGCAGTGCGTCCTATAGTATGAATATCAGTATTGCACCGAGAATCACGAGTACGCCGCCTAGGCCGCTACCGAACAAGTACAGTAGTATTCCCATAATGAGAATGACTAGCCACTTATTCTTGAACTCAAGTGCACTGATTTTCACAAACCCGCTGTTGACCAAGACAATCAATGAAAAGATGATTGCCAGGATTCCCGATAGGAATACATCAAGGCCAATATTGAACCCTGGAAGGATTGCAAAAGGTGTTCCTAGAACTAGGAGTATTCCCTGAATGAGACCTATAAGCCCACCAATGAGGACTAGCAGGCCACCGATCTTCTTTCCGTCACTTGCCATTTCGTTTCATCTCCTCACGACAAAGGGATGTCTCCAGTATCTTGTGAAGGCATTAGAGGCACAAGAGGGAAACGGAACATCAGAAGAAGTCTGGGGTCAGCTGTAGAAACACCGACCTCGCATCTCTCTCCAGCGCGCATTACATGACCCCACAAATACATGGAAGTAAAACTACTGCTAGACTGGTGACATAAGTAGTTGTCGCAGAACCGGACGGCGATGGTCCTCGGCAACGACGGCCTCACAATGCCAACACCACACTCCCGTCGAGCCAAGCACTAGGAGTTTCATAGTATATCAGAACCTTTCGAGACCTTTTCGGCGTCCTTGCATCCTCCATCATGAAATCGATGCTCCCAGATGCTAATGCTTATCAGTGATTCAACTCTGGTAACATCAAAAGGATTGGAGGTACGACATATGGCGACAATCTTCAGGTGGGATCACGTTTGCCAGACGCTCATTCTTGTCTCTACCTCCCTCTGCGAAATTCCTCTACGTTCTTCTTAGGGATCGACGCCGGATGTCTCGGCAGGACCTGATTGCAATCACATATCTGCCGCCCCGGACAGTGAACTATGGTCTGAGTAGACTCAAGGCCCTAGGCATCATTCGTGAGGAAGAACATGAGGATGACGCCAGGGAGAGAGTGTATGAGCTGATTCAGGCACCGATGTGATTCTGAGATACAGAGGTGGCTCGAATCCATTCCAGTCCCCTCTGCTCTTCCCCCTCTCCAAAAGCCTCATAATGAGTTCGGGTCTCGAATCCATCCACTCACTCTGAGGTATGCTCTATGGATTTCTACGAGGCTGCTGGAGTTGTGCCCATCGGTGAAGAGACCCGGACCCATTTCACCACTAACATAGACGCAAGTCTCGTTGGGACTGAAGTAGTCCTGATGGGTTGGACACACATACTCCGCGACAAGGGGAAGATCAAGTTCTTAGTCCTGCGAGATGAGAAGGGTACTGCACAGGTGACTATTCCTCAGAAGAGAGTGTCGGAGGAGGTCTTCGAGAAGAGCTCCAGACTCAAGCCAGAGACCGCGATATCTGTGCGCGGAATGGTTGTGGAGGCCAAACAGGTGGCGTCGGGGGCAGAAGTAATTCCCACGAGCATCCGTATAATAAACACCTCTGAACGCATCCCCATCGATATCGTAGAGGGAAAGGTGGACATCGACCTTGACACGCGTCTCAACAATCGGATTCTTGACCTACGTCGTCCTCACACAAATGCAATCTTCCGTATTCAATTCAACCTTGTTCGCTTTGCCCGAGAGTACCTTCAGAACGAGGGCTTCATGGAGATTCACACGCCGAAGATTGTGGCAGAGGCGACCGAGGGGGGTGCGAACCTCTTCGAGATCAAGTACTTCGACAGGAAGGCCTACCTTGCACAGAGCCCGCAGTTCTACAAACAGCTCATGCTCCTTGCTGGCTTTGGACGGGTCTTTGAGATCGCTCCAGTGTTCAGGGCCGAAAAACACAACACACGCCGCCACGTGAACGAGTACACATCCTTTGATGTCGAGATGGCTTGGATCAGTGGCGTTGAGGATGTCATGCAGATGGAGGAGGAGATGCTCCACTATGCCTTTGAGAAGACTCGTGAACATGCAGCTTCTGAACTGGAACTTCTCGAAGTTGACCTGACTGTTCCCTCACTCCCCTTCAAGCGGATAAAGTACGCTGAGGCCATAGACCTGGTCAATGAGACCGGGAAGGACCTCTCCCTCACAGATGACCTTGATCCCGAGTGCGAACGTATTCTTGGCGAACTCTTCCCTGAGAAATATGGGACCGACTTGGTCTTTATCACGCACTATCCTCTGGAACTGAGGCCTGCATACACGATGCCAAGCCTCACTGACGAAGGTATGACCGAGAGCTTTGACCTCACATACAAGGGCATGGAAATCACCACCGGCGGTCAGAGAATTCATCTTCATGATCTACTTGTTGAACGCTTCAAGGCCAAGGGCTTCGACCCGGAGGCCTTCTCCTTCTACCTCGACCCGTTCAAGTTTGGAGCACCACCTCATGGCGGTCTCGGCCTCGGTGTGGAGCGGTTGACAATGCAGTTACTTGGCATCGAGAACATCAGAGAGGCCGTTCTACTCCCGCGTGATCGTGACAGGCTCACTCCCTGAACACACAGATACGCTTATGTCATCGAACCATCGCCCCCTCTGGGTAGAGAATGCGAGTGTGAACACAAGATGACAGGGATCGCTTGGAACGACAGTCTATCAGTAGGAATCAACCTCATTGACGAACAGCACAAGATGTTGATTCAAAAGATCAAGGACCTATCCGATGCTATAGACCGGCAACAAGGTGCGGACAAGATTCTACTGACTCTGGATTTCATGATAAAGTACACTGACTTTCATTTTGGCACAGAAGAGAAGCATATGAGAGAGCTGAGCTATCCTGCTATGGAGGACCACATTCAGAAGCACCAGGAGTTCAAAGAGATGCTTCAGAACATGCTTGCTGATTTCGATGAGGAAGGTGCCACCAAGGCCCTTGGTGACTCCATAAACACGTACCTCATGAACTGGCTTGTCAATCACATCACCAGGACCGATGTGGCATTTGGACAGTTCTTGAAGGAGAAAGGTCTCTCTGAACTGGAGTGAGTCCTGACGACGGTTTCCTCTCATTGAGGAATGGATGTCCACCTCCAATAATACTACGTCTTAAAGCGCCAGTTCTCCGAGAAAGACTGCCGGCACAGTGCGGACTATCATTACATGGAGAACGGATAGATGCAAGACAGAATCGAGACCGAGCTGTACGCCTCCATTGCGACTCTTGACCAGCTGAAGAAGTTGTACGACCTCGGTGCC
>Ga0164310_10000334_pt1 | contig 24555 bp, 22 predicted proteins | sample GuaBasSedimGuay1_FD_121795 | JGI IMG/M metagenome (GOLD analysis project Ga0164310, IMG submission 121795) | Subseafloor sediment microbial communities from Guaymas Basin, Gulf of California, Mexico - Guay1, Core 4569-9, 0-3 cm | ecosystem: Environmental > Aquatic > Marine > Hydrothermal vents... | reverse complement strand
GAACTCTGCTCCTTCTCAGAAAACCTCGAATATAATAAAGATATCGAGATGCGGTTCTATTTTTCCCCCACAAAAGAACTGCTCTTCGTTTTGACAGTTGGAGCCTTTCTCTACATTTTCGACATCCACGACAAGACCAACCTGCGGCTGCTGAAAGATGCCAACCTTCATACGCTCTTTGGGCAGAGCGACTACCACTATTACCCTGGAGAGTTTAATGGCATCCGGCAGATGGCTTTTCATCCCACCGAGGACTACTGCCTGATGGTGCCAAAGCAGCCTGTGGCGTCAAAGATTCCGGTGATGCTGCTGAATTATACCAATGCCAGCAATCCCCGGCTGGAGACCTACGACACCAGCTCCTTTGATGCCGCCCAATTCTCGGTGATGACGGCTTGCTCGACAACTTACAACATAGTGAGCAATGGTTTCTATCCACGGCTGTACACCCATTGGTTTGAAACAATCGACTGGCGGAATGCCTCGCAGCCGAAGTACCACAGCATTAAATCAATCCCCGAGGTGGCACCGATTTACTTGGCCAGCTTCGGCATTCCTTTCCGACCCAACTTGCTGTTCATCTACATGGGCTCAGTGGGAGTCATCAATCTAACCGATACGGAGCCCTTCTATCAGATTGGCCCCTTCGGGGAACCCCAAATGTACTGTGAGCGGGATCCGGTGGTCTTTGATACCTTCGTGTTCACGCTCAAGTTTGCTGATACCGGTCAGCAGCACACTATCGGTATCTATGAACTTACCGAGCCAACGACCAGTAGCCCTCCCGCAGAACCTACCTTCAACTACAACTGGTTCTACCTGTTCTTCCTGCTCTTGCTCCTCCCGCTCGGCTGGCTGCTGAGCAAATTGCTGCTGCAAGGAAGAAGCTAAAAAAAAGAGAAAAAGAAAAAAAGAACAATTATAAAACACGATAAATACGAATATACGCATGAGAGGACTCAAAGGCTAACTGATAAAGATTGGTGTTAATGACCTTGACATCAGGAGCATCCTTGAGCAAACCACTGCGCCAGTTGGCAATGGCAGGTTGACCACTGTCATAACCATCGCTGTTCAAACGATAGGCACAGAACTTGTAAATAACACTGTCCCAAAACTTGTCAGTGAAACCATACTCCTCATCGTCAGAAGGATTCTCAATAAAGTAATCAGAATACTTAATGGCATAGGAACCAAGATAGGAACTGGCCTTGTCCTCACTAATCTTCATCATCCACTGAGACTTGTAAAGATCGTTGTTGGAACTGCCAGCAATGCCAGGACTGAGAACCAAAACATAGTCAACACCAAACTTCTTCATCAACTTGTAAGAAGTACTCTCATTGTGAATAAGCATAGCACCAATAATGCCAATCTGAGTGGAATTAATAGTACCATTATCAACCAAAGTAGTGCAGTTACCTAAAGAACGAATAAAATTTCCATAATCCCACCACGAGAGTACTACTGGCGGTTTACCACCACGGTGGTACATTGCTACGTTTGTTCTTAAGTAATCGAATGCTTCTATGTAGTCGTATGTTTGCACTAGTGTTCCGTCTGATTTTTGCAGCACTGGTGTTAGGTCGTGGTTTAGTGTGTATTGTTTTTTCAGCATATTTCCTCCGAATATTGTTGTTAATATTATTGTTATTGCTATGAATGTGTATGCTACTGTTATCAATTCTTTTCCTATTTGTTTTGCTGCTCTTCTTTTTCTTCTTGATATTGTGAATCTTTCTTGGTTTATCAGTGCGAATGGTCTTATTACTTCGTCCAGTGTGTATCCTGCCACTACTGCTGCTGCCGGTGTTACTATTAGTGCCAGTCTTACCATTGATGCTCCGAAGTATACTCCTGTTAGTCCCATTATTAGCATGAATATTGTTTTTTCTGTTGGTTTTTTTATGCAGAAGTAGAATCCCAGTGGCAGTAGGAACACCATTATGTATACGTTGAAGAACAGTGTTGCCCATGATGCTGTCAGGTTTTCTGCTACTGAGTCTATTAGTGGTATTGTTTCTGCGAATGTTGGGAACAGTGTTCTTATGAATTTGCTTGCTATTGGCTGTATTTTATCCATTGCGTATAGTGTTATGAATGCTATTATTCCTGCTGCTATTATTCCTATTATTGTGTATTGTGTTATTTTCTTCAATTTTTTTGCTGCTATATTTTTCTGCAGTTCTTTATAGATCATTATTATTAGCATTGCTATTATTATTGCCAGTGGTATTAGTTGTTCTGTTGACAGCACGAATTTCAGTCCGTTTCTTGGTATTAGTGCTCCTATGAACAGTCCCAGTGTTATTGTTATTGAGAATGTTGCGAACAGTCTTCTCGAGAATTTCTTTAGCAGTATCATTAGCAGTGCGTATAGTGCCAATAGGTCGTATGCGTATCTGTATGCTCCCCATCCCAGGCTCAGCAGTCCCAGGCTTATTCCTGCCAGCAGGTTATTTATCATGCTATCTTTTGTCTGTCCTTTCACGAAGAAGTAGAATGTCAGGAACATCAGGAATATTCCCACGCACTCGTTGTCGTAGAATCCCACTATTGTTCTGCTCATGAATCCGTTTGCCAGTGCCAGGAAGAATGCTGCGAACACTCCTGTTCTTTTTGAGTGCAGTGCTTCTCCCAATTTGTATATTACCATTATTGTTGCTGCTCCGAATATTGCCGGCACGAAGTAGCTTACTGTCAGCAGGCTTGTGCTGAATCCCATGAACAGTGCTATTTTGTATAGCACCACTGACGTTATTGGTATTATTATGTACATTGATTTTCCCATGTTTCTTCCGAACGGGTACCATGTTGTTTGGTCGTACCAGTTTAGGAACTCTCTCAAGCCATGTTCGTATATATATTCTGCGCATCTGTATTGCGCCCACGGGTCCAATCCTTTGAACAGTATTGGTGTTGAGAATAGTGGGTATATTCTTGCTATGAATGCTCCCAGTATTATGAACACCAGTGCAAAGTACAGCAAGAGGTTTTCTCTTTTCACCTGTGGTTTTGTTATTCTTGAGTTTATTCCGTCCCATACTCTGCTGAAGAATGCCTTTACTTGTGACAATTGTATCGACCTGCTTGGCTTGTGTATGTTTTTCTTTTTTTTTCTAATTTCTTTGTCTTTTAGGGTTTTCCAAAGTATTTAATTGTTTCTAGAATTTCACTTTCTCCCTTTTCTTTTTCTTGCCGTCGTTCTTTTTTTTATCCTTTTCTTTTCTTCCGTGTGTTCGCGCGTGTGCGTGTGTGTGCGCGTGCGTGTTCGTGGTTGCTTGTGCTTGTTTGGTGTTGTTGCTTGTAGATCCTTATGGCTCTGGGCGTGCTTCTTTACCGGGATGTTGCTCTGAGTTTGTGTGTGTGCGTGGGTTGGTTGGTGTGGGTATGTTCTTGTGTTTTTTTTTGTTATTCTTCTTCTTTTCTTTTTGTTATTGCTTTTCTCCTTGTATTGCTTTTGCTGTTGTTGCTCCTTCTGCTTCTTCTTTTCCTTCTTTTCGTTCTGACCATCTGAATAGCAGTATGCATCCCAGCAGCACCACTGCCAGCACCATTAATGTTATTCCTATTTGCCATCCTGTATATTTTGCCAGTATTACTGCTATTATTGTGTATGCTATATCTGCCAGTATTATGCTCAGTCCTGTTCTTCTCATGTATAGTTTGTCGTCCATCAGTCCCAGTCCGAAGTTCACCAGTCCTATTACTGCCCATACGAATCCTGGCAGCACGTATTTCAGGTAGACTGTTGTCTGGTAGAAATAGCTCACGCTTCCTATCATTAGCATTATTGATCCTGCCAGCATTAGTGCTGATGTTATTGGTTCTCCTGCCAGCATATGTTCATTTATTATTGCCATTGCCACCAGTGCTGTTGCTATGCTCATCATGATTATCATATTCATTGTTCCCTTTAGTTCTGTCCATTCGTTCAGCATGTATGCCAGGAATGCCATTCCGGTCATTATTGTTATTGTTGTTGCTGCTGGCTGTTGTTTTGTTACTCCTATTCCCAGGAACAGTATGCTTACCAGCAGGCATCTTATTGCATTATAGTTCCTTTCATTCAAGCTCATCAATAGTGCTGGCAGTATGAACAGTGCATAGATTCCCACTAGCAGCCAGTCGTTTTTCTGTTTCTCTTTATCGTGTATGTATTCTACCTTTCTTTCTTTTTCTCTCTCTTCTTTTTTCTCTCTTTCTTCTTCTCTCCAATGCAGCATGAGCATTACTCCTGTCCCTATTACCAATGGTATAAAGAGCAGGTAATCGTTCATGATTACTTTATATCCTTTATTTGTTATCCATGTGAATAATGCCGGGAAGGAGTATGACAGCACGAAGCTTCCTATGATATATGGCAGTATGTTCACTATTTTCAGTCCTATTTTTTCCTTTTCCTTTATTTGCAATACCATTGTGTATCCTGCTCCTGCGCCTAGCAGCAGTATACATAGCAGCTCGTAGAGGTCGAAATACTCTTCTGCCACGTAGAGATATCTTGCCATTTCTCCTGTTATTACCATTATCATTAGTGTGAATGAGAACACTATTGGCATTTCTCGTTTCTCTTTCATTCTGTAGAGAATGCTTGCGTGTATCACTGCCCAGAGCACCAGAAAGACCACCACCAGATGGAGCTCGTGATTTATCGGATAAAAGCCGGTGTTTGCTTTTTCGCTCAAACTTAACGCCAGGAATGCTATTGCCGAGCTTACCATCTCTCCCAGGAATGCCCATCTATCTTTGAAGCTAAAGATTAGTACTACGTACACGAGCAAGTTCACTGCGTACATGGCTGTTATGGCTATTGTTTGCTCGAGGAAGTAGTTCATGCAGGCTATGGAGAGGAAGTTTATTGGTGCGAGTATTGCCAGATACTCTTTTTTGATTATCGCTAATACTATCGTTCCCGTCAGGACCAAGCTATAGAGCAGTATTGGCAGCCATATTGTCGGGATTATTTTATATGCTTGGAACAGTACTATTGCGCTATGCAATAGGAGGACCGTTATTGTTTGATGTGCTGTTATCCATCCCTTTCTTCGTTTCTCTTCCCTTTGCATCGCCGCTGGCTGTTGTTGCTGTTGTTCTTGTTGCCGACCTTTGCCGTTCATTTCTTTTTCGCCCACCTTTTTTTGTTTTGTTTTAGTCACTCACCACGCCCTCCTTTTTTTTCGTTCGCGGCAGCGTTATAAATACCGGGATCTGTGCCACCACATATATACAGAAGATGGCGAATGCTTCGTAAGAGAACAGCGCCAGTTTTCCCATCAGTAGGAACACCCATATGACTCCCAAGCTTGCCACTGATCCTACTATTGCTTTTATCCGCCACAGTTCTCCTTTTTCTCCTATGATAGTTATTGGTAGATTGATCAACAAATTCACTACTAACAGTGCCAACAATGCGCCGAACAGGTACCATTCATTTATTCTTTCGAATGCTCCCATGTAGATGATGTTCAGCAGTGCTCCGCAGGCTGTTATAATGAATATTGCCAGTGTTTTGTTGAACGCTGCTGGCACCAGCAAGTTCACCATTAACAGCACCATGTAGAGTAAAACTGTCAAGAAGTAGAGGATGGTTGTCGTAGTATTTGCCGGCTTGCTCATTATGAGTAGAAATGTTGCCACCATTTCTGCAAACAAGAACGCGAGTATTGGGCATGCAAATGTTGAGTACTCTTTGAGTGGTTTCAAGGAGCTTAGTATGCCAAAAACAAAGAATACCAAGAAAAGGAGAAATTCTGCCGTGGTATTCAATTCTAGTTTGTTAATGAAGTACATGCTGTAAATGAACGCTGTCAATCCGTACAAGCTCAGTCCTGCGATTAGATACGCATGTTTTCTTTTTTTCACTCCCAGCTCTTTTTCCATTATGAACTGCAGTGCAAACCCCGTTCCTATAATGCTTAAACCGAAGATGATTAGCTCTGACCAGTGAAATGCCGACCAATCTATTTCATCCATGGTTCTTTGCAGTTGAGGACTTGAATTCACTATCATAGTGATTGTTGGGAAAAAATAGGCGAAGGCCAGTAGTGCATGCTTTTTCACTACTTTGACTTTTCCGCCTGTAAATTTCACAATCAGGAAAGCTGCGATGGGTATAGTTGCTAAGATGTACCCTTCATGCATCACTCTCACCGCTACCTTTGGTATCACTAAAAAGATAGGAATCAATGTAAAGGCAAATAACATCCCGGTCCATTTTTTCCAGATGATTGCGACCACTGTTGCGATGATTATTATGAGGAGATAAGCGATGAAACTCGGATAACCTGATAACACTGTGTAGGATTCTGCCCACAATATATCTACGCTTGTGAATATCGTTCCCATAACAATTCCCACTGTGAAGAGGAGTTCGGAATCATTGAGAATTGTTAAGCCTAATGCCACGAAGGCCAATGCAAATCCTACCATAAGAAAAACCAGCCTCAACCCCCTGGTCGTGCTCCCATTGATACCCACAATACTACTTGTAAATAACACAACAAAGCTGATGAAGAGTAGCGTTGTTGAGAGTGTTCGCCAGGGGAATATTTTCTTCGCTGTCTTTGTGGGATCTTCTCTTACCGGTTTATCATTTACGTATTGCACTCTTGTTCTTGCTTTGTGAAAGGCTATTCTTCCTATGATCCCGAAGATCACTCCGATGATGAAAATTCCTCCTCCTGTTCCATACAATACACTTACTTGTTTTATCACTGTTTCTTGTGCCTTTACGGCAAAATAGAGCGTTACTGTTAGTCCAATACTTAGAAGAATAACTGCTAGATAGAAGAAGACATTATTGATCAGTCCTCTCTCGAACGCCTTTTGTTGTACCACCCTGCTTTCTACCTGTGGTGGTGCTGTTGCTCCCTCTGCTGGTGCAGCAGCTGTTGTTGTGATTGTCGCTGCGGCTTTTTCTTGTTGCGCTTTTGTTAATGCTTGCAGCCGCCGGTTAATTCGAATAACATATTGTTCTAATCCATTCTCGATTATTTCAATCAATTCTTCTTCTGGGTCCTCGAGAGTTACTTGTTCCATTGCCCCTTTAAATTGACTGAAGAGATTTTTACTTTGATTTATTACCTGCAACTCGTATGTCAATTCATCAATTGCACTTGCAAAGAGTAGCGAACCACATTTTGTACAAAATCTTTTCTCCGGGACAACAGTTCCACAAATTTGGCATTCTATCATTCCATAAGCTGGTGGTTCTTGTTCTTCTTTTTGATAGTCACGTTGCAATTTTTTCTCATATAACTGGTAAAGTTTCATAAATTCCTCTCTAAATTGCAAGAAGAGTTTTTCGGCTTGAAAAGGTAGTTTTTCTATGATGAGTTTTTTGAGTCTCGAGATATCATTATTGATATTTTTCAAGCGATTGTAATCATCAGCAACAATTTCACTTAGATCGTTTGATAACAATGAACCACAATTCACACAAAATTTTGCTTCATGTACCTTTGCCCCGCAGATCCGACAAATAAGCTGTTTCTCTGCCAAAGATCTCACCCGTTAGTTGATTTTACAATAATTAGCTATTAATACCTTTTCCAAATTATTAATAAGAGAGTAGCAAAGTTTCTATAGAACAAAAACGAGTGGTTAAATAGACAAAATCGAAGAATCATTTGAGGTTGTAGCTAATGGCTGAAGAAAAAATCGTTGAAAAAGATGATTGGAATACTATTTTGGGCGAGTTAGATGAAATTGTTCATGAGACATTCAGATTAGCACAATTAGCAAAAGGAGACAAACAAGTTCTTGAAGGTAATGATTATCCGGCATTAGTTCATTTCATTTCCGAGCTAAAAAAGGAGAAGAAAAGCCAATCTTGGGAGAAAATTGAGGAATTTGCATCCAAAGCACTCGAAAATCTGAAGTTTCTTGAGGAGACCCAGCAAATTAAAATGCAGAACAAACGGATTGACCGCTCGTTTATTGGTATCCTCCCTAAAAACACTGACGAATTAGGCCGGCGAGCAATTGAAATTTTAAATGATGTTCCTGCCTTACTTGAGATTATTAACGACTCTGTAGAGGCATTTCTTATTGATGTGAAATTAAAGTTAGATGTCCCCATTTTTAAATTTAATAAAGAAATTTTAGATATTAAACACCAGATTGAGTTGTTGCAAGATGAAATTAAAGCGCACACTAAAACAAAGAAAGGGATTATGAGTCGTGAGGAGCAAGTCGTTTATACACAAGCCTATCGTGAAACCTACCATAGCATTCTCGATAAAGCCATGAGCTACCTTCACCGTGACTTTGACCTTCATTCGAAAGCTTTTGAGCATGTCTACCAGCACTTTCTTATGAAAATCAAGAATTATCGCGAAAGTCCTGCCTTTGATGACTTTATCAAAGAGCAATGCAAGAAACTCGAAGAAGTTATCAAGACCTGGCCGGCAGATGGGTTTAATGCCTTTAAAAAAGCCCAGAAGATCATCCGAAAAATCGATGATAGGTTGAGCGATACCAAACAATCATTCATTCAACAAATTAAAGCGGAATTCGAAAAGGATGTTAATACACTTGTTTCCCAGATAGAAGAACTCTATGGATTAGAATCAAAGATCGATGCTGAGAATTTTGGCACTATGAAGACTGCAGCTGAAAAAGTCATCTCAGCTTCAAAGTTTCTGATTCGAACCGTAGATGTCGTTGCCAGCGACCCGCATGAGAAATTGATCAATGACGAGAAAATTCTTACTGAAGCAACAAAAATGGCAACGGCAGCTTATCAAGGCACCTATGGAAAGATTGAAGAGCAGCTTACAAAATTCACCGGGCAGATTCCCTTAAGCAAAAGCTCGAAAAAAGCTCTTGAGAAGATTACCAGCACCAAGGAAAACTCGCTAGAACCGAACACTCTTGTAGATGTCATTTCTATTATCCCGAACCTCATTGCTTTTGAAGAGAATTTGGCTGTCCTGGCCAAAGAACTCGCCGTCGATATTACGAAAGTTCAGGAGAAATTCATTAAGAGAATAAAAGACATTAACAAATACCTTGGCCAAGAGAAAGCCATTCCCATTCCTGAGGAGGACTCGCTGGTGAAATTGGAGGTCGTTGACTTTAACGACACTACCCCCTTGGATAAAATTTCTACCCTCTTAAAAGAGAGCTTGATAAAAACAGCAGAAGCAATTTACAACATCGAGCAGAAAATCGCCGAAGGGTTGGGTATAAGCATTGTTCCCAATCTCGAAGCGAAGGTTCATCGCTATCAAAGACCCTCTTATAAACCAACTGTAAAACAAGCAAATAATGCAATGAATGACCTCGAAAAAATCGCCAAAACAATTACCAAGGAAACCGGAACAGCTGTGGCAGTCTTTGCGAAGGATTTGAAAAAATTCCCTGTCCAAACCTCCGCCTTAAAGACCTTCCAATCACTTCTAAAGACCATTAGTAAGGAGGCGCTGGCTGGCAAACTTTCCCTTGCAAAAATCATCATTCGCTTAGATCAGGCTGTTAAAGAATACTCAAAATTACTTACCGATGTTATTTCTGAATATCAATCTGACCTAACGCTTATCCTTAAGGACCCTTCCAAATTGGAGGTTGAGACCATGACTTTAGAAAACTTTAGCAGTAAACATGATGAATTATTGGACAACATTTCACTCGAGTCTGTCGCTAAAGAACAGAAAAAAGAACCCGAACTGGTCTGTAAAGTTTGTGGCGGGAAAATTGTCTGGCAAAAGCGCGAATACAATGATATGCTCGGCCTTGATGTCCTCCTTATCCGCTGTGAGAACAACCATGAAGACAATATAATTGGCTTTGGAGATGAAGAGGAAGAGGAGGAACCACTTGAGATTAAATGTGCAAAATGTGGCTCTGAAACGCTCTTACCTTCAGCGATAGACATTTTCACGAAGGATAGCCTTGTAGTAACTGCCACCTGCCCTAAGAACCACAAAACAGAATTCACCATTAAGAAAAAATAAAAAACTGTTCGTGACTATTCGTAAGATTAAAAGTAAAATACTCAGGTTATAAAGTCCTTATAATTTGCCGAGGAGAGGAAAAAGCCTTTTTCCTCTAAAAAGGAATAAGTAAAAATGCGTGAGTACAAAAAAGACCCTTTGCGTTCACAGGCAAGACGAGACATTCTCAAAGTCATAGGTGACCATGATCTTGTTAATAAATATGAAATCGTCGAGCGTACTTCTCTTAGCCCTTTAACTATTAACAATATTCTCCGGGAATTTCGTCACTACCAAATTATCACCTGTCATGCCGGTGGAATGTATGCTCTTTCCGGCGAAGGGCGAGAGATTTATTTACAGATGCTCAATGATAAAAAGTATCAGAAAAAAGAGTACAATCGTCGAATGAAAGCGAAGAAAACAGACGAACCTGAAGAGCGAGTAATTCGGACAATTTTCATTGATGAAGAGGAACCGGTAAAATAATTCACAGCTAAAATTCCTTCTGAACCTTCTCATACTGGTGTTGCCAAGAGCCAAAAATAATCCCCTCATTTGACCATTTTCGGAGAAGCTTTAAAATGTCGGGTTCGATTGCCCGTGCTTTTTGCCTCTCATAGATAGTCCCCGGCAATGGAATGAGATAATGCATGTGAATCTTACAGTTTTTACGAAGCAAACGTTTACAAAGAGCGATAGTGAGCTCCTGGTCCTCAGCAGTCTCTTCTGGAAACCCTATTATGAAATCGACATTCATTTGGAAACCATAGCTATTGGCTAAATCAACTGCCGTTTCAACTGCTTCTACTGTATGCCCTCGTCGAATGGCTTTTAAAATGCGAGGGCTGCCAGATTGCGCTCCCACCGTTAGATTGTCATTGTCGCAATATTCTCGAGTCAAACGCAGAGTTTCGTCGGTTACCGATTCCGGCCGCACCTCAGAAGGGAAGGTACCAAAAAAAATGCGTCTTCTTTTTTTTGCCTGGAGTGCTTGCAGCCCCGCCAGGAGATCTTCTATAAGCCGGTAATTTGGCTCCGAAGCACGTTTTGCACCATACCCAAAAGCATTTGGGGTAATGAAACGGAAGTCCCAGTTCTCTCGCTGTTTTAAGAGAAATTTCCCCCATTTGATAATCGTTTCAGGTGAGCGAAATCGGATGGGTCTGCCAATTAATGTAGGAACCTGGCAATACGTACAGTGGTAGCGACACCCCCGCATGATCTCGAGAGCAGAAAAAAGTCCGTGTTCTGGTGCAAAAGGAGGGTAATCATCCAAAGAAATCAAATCGTTTTTCGGAGTGATGACCAGTTTATGACCCGCATTTAAAAAAGCAATTCCTTTTAGCTTACTAACATCGTGCCTATTTACCAATGCTCGAACGATCTCCGGGAAAGTTTTTTCTCCTTCACCAATAACAACGAAATCTGCACCTAGTTCGAGCAATTCTTGCGGTCGCGCGGAAGGATGAGGGCCACCAGCGACAAGGACCATCTGTTGCCGATAGTTTACCATCTTTAATTTTCTAAAAAGTTCTCGATACTCTGCCATTTGAAACGTATTGATAGAAAAACCGACCAATAACTTTGAAAAGCCTTTTACTGTTAATAGCCGCTCTATTTCCATGAAAAACTCTTGTGGACGAGGAATGAAGATTGGAATGTCTTTCAAGTCAGCATTTAGTTCTAAAGCGCCGATTAATGCATGATAAGAATAAATATTCGCCCGCGTGTAGCGAAAGACAATGCCAAATTTACCGGAGAGAGTATTTCTGCTTGCAGGTTTAACAAAAACAACCATTGGTCATCAGTTATTTTCTTAGTATTTTTTTAATGTAACGATAAACAGACCCATAGAGGTAGTCATCGGCCCGTTCCTTAACTTCGAAATTGTTGGTATGAAGCCATTGTACAAGTGCTTCTTTAATTGCCGGCGTGAGTGTAGTAGCAGTTGGTTCTCCTGAGTAGAAACCATCCCTCACTAAAATGGTGAGGACATCCTTTAATACCGGTCCGTCTAGCTTCACAATATCTTGTGGGTCATCACGTTTCAGCAAACACAAATCGTAGACCTCAAAGACTCTACGCAGCTCTTGAATGGGGTTCGGATGTTCATCCACACGGATGTCGATATACCTATCTGTTTCACCATCATAAGCGCCTTTTTCTTTCACAATAAGTATTGCTGCAGCTTCTTGTCCTCTTCTATCACCGCCCGCAGCCTGAGCTGCTTCCAAGGCAGCAAAAAATCGGTCAACAAGGTCACCAGAAGTCTTTTCAAACGCCCTGGCCATATCACTCAGGACGGTGCCATTTGCGAGGATATTCCCTTGACAACAAAAGTTCTCGCCAACAAAATGGCCAGCCCATTCGAAGCATTTTTGTCCGGTAAAAGCAGCAGCATTTCCAAAAGAGTCCACAACTCCAACTTGCCTTTGTTCCCTATTTGGGTCATGTTCAGTAAGAGCGTCAATAACATCACTAGCAGACATCCCTTTGGCTAAAAGAGCTAGCCCTTCAGGACCATAACGAGTATTGGCATATGCTTGGGAAGCAATGGCACCGACATTAGCTTGTGCATATGGAACAATAGCACCAACAGCAACAAATTTTGATTGGACTGCAACGCCCCACTCTTTTTTCAGAGGATCATAAGCGACAATTGAAAAAGTCATTTTCTTCAAGTAAAAGAACCACCTAAGGACTAATAATAATTTTGTTCCCATAGAAAAACTGGCCTGGCAAAATAAAGAGCCTTTCCAGAAGCAAATACATGCCACCGAAAATAGTAATAATTAAACAAAAGTCAACAACCTCATTTGTGAGAGTTTAAATAGGGTAGAAAACAATACCTTAGTGAACCATTAAATTGATCAAAGCAGATGAAGCCTGCAAATCCGACAGAGGGTTACTCTCATTAAGCTGGGGGTTTGTTTGCCTTTCAAGCGGTTTTGATCCTTTTAAATCATTTTTTATTTGAAGAGATTTGTACAGTGGGGCAGTCAGCAATTCGTAACTCTCGACGGCAGACAGGACAAAACGTGTTCTCTTCCAACCACGTTGCAAGCAAGGCTTTTTTCGCAAAAGCAGAACAGTAAGGGCAAGCAACTACTTCATCTGCGAAGAAATCGATTTCCAACCCTGAGATCATGCATTTTGCCTTCTCAGGGAGATGGTCTAGAAAGTATATTTTGGTTATGGGGATGACGATTTCAGTATCTTCATCTTCTACGGATGCTTTTTGGCTTTTATTTGAGTCTTTTTCTAACGATTGAAATAACTCATTGGCGGTTTGATAACCCAATTTAATTGCCAGTAAATGAAATGCTTTTAGAAGCTCTCTTAACCTGGGGGGCTTTTTCTGAGAAAGCCGGTCTTTTAAGAGCATTGCTATTTGCAAAGACGTTTCATCTATTAACAAAAAAGTTGCAAGCCGGGCTACACCCTGGTCAAATGTGCTATTCGAAAGGCTGTATTTCTTTGCCAACTCGAGTAGTTTTCCGGGTTCTTTGCTCTCCTTTGCTCTAAGGACTGTTGTAAATTTCTTTGCTTCTAGAAAATGGATTGGAAGATAAATGATGATCATTACTCCTAGCGCGCCGAATGTGAGAGGAATAACGCCAAATATACTTTTCTTAATTAAAATGATTAGGCCTATAACAAACAGGGGCATACCAACAGCGATTATACTAAAAACTGATCGTTTCATAAATTTGAAGTTATTGTATTCATTATCAAAAAGCGAATAATTGGGGTCCGAGATTTTCTGATAATTTTTCTCGAGGTTTCTTTGAGCAATTTCATTTTGGAGTGAATATAGCTCTTTTTTCTTATCTTTCTTTTCTGTCATTTCTTTTCTGCTTCCAATTCCTTGATCCGGTTATAAGTCCGACTGAAGACGCCTACAAGAGAATAAGCTTCCTTTCCAGAAATAAATGCTCTACCGATGATATTTTGAAAACGTCGGATGAGGTGCTCTGCCTTCCAATCGTGAATCCCCAAGACACTAACTGCTTTACTAAACCATTCAATTAATAGTTCCTTCTCTTCCTTTTTAGCTTCGCGATAATTAATATTGGTATCCATTTCTCGAAATCGGTTGATAGAATAGAGAATTATTGCTACTGCTTGGGCGAGATTCAATGCTTTGTACTCCTCTGATGTTGGGATGTGCACGGTCATATCACAAAGATTAATTTCTTCATTCGTTAAACCGGAATCTTCACGACCAAAAAGAATAGCAACATCACCTTGGAAGTCAATGATATTTCTCAAGCGCTGGTCATAGGAGCTGATAGCTATTCTTGCATCTGTTGAACCCCTATCTGTGCAAATTCGAGCGGTCGTTCCCAAAACATAAACAACTTTGGGTAAGAACTCCTCAAGTGAGTGGTAGGTTTCTGCTCGTGTTAGAAGATCTTGTGCTTTCAAAGCAAACTTGTAGGTTTCATCGGTAAAGGCTGTTTGGGGGTTAATTAATACCAGATCTTTGAAGCCGAAATTCTTCATAACGCGAGCAACTGCACCAATATTTCCAGGGACGTGTGGTTCAACCAGCACAATTTTAATTGTCATATTAACTCGAGTGAACGATGATATTAGAGTAAAAAAAAGTTGAGACAAGAGAGAAAAAAACTCGTTTTAGTGGTTTTTTCTTCTCTTGCGAATTAGAAGACTTACAAGCAAGCCACTACTTATTATGAGGGAAGCTGCAACCATTCTTGGGCCTTGATTTTCTGAGGGAGCTTCGCCTAGCATTTGTAAGGTGAAACTTCCTGCACCCTCTAAGGCGAAAACCTCAATGATAATTGTTTGAGCAACAGTGGAATTAAAACTAAAAATGCAGGACTCGCCAAGAGAATGGGAAGAATATGCTGCTAATATGGTCCAATTTAGCATATAAAGGACAACTTGATAATAAGCAGTAGCAGAGTTGTTTAACAGAATAGTATACTCATCTACAACAATGTCCATCATGAAATAATGATGTAATTCCTGGACAAAATTCCCACTTGCATCTCCCGCCGTCGAACCACCAATACCAGTAATAGCGCTATTTACTTTTGCTTCTAACGGTTGATAATGTCCTGCATAAATTGTGTAACTTGTTTCAGGGGCGTTGCTTTGGATGAAAAGATAATAAGTGCCTTTCGTCAAAAAGAGCCGGATGGTTTCATTCACATCTTCCGCTGGATTTTGAAGTTTGCTCGAGCCATAGAGGTTATAATTAAATCCTCCGCCACCTATTAAAAAGAGGTCCGCGTCGCCAGATTGAATGCCTAGCCGGAATTCATATGTTCCTGCTTCTTGAATATAAACACTAAACTCATCATGATAATTCAAGCCCATGGTTTGTAAGGAGCTCTCTTGTCCTAAATATACTTGAGGCGGTTCTTTTTGAGGGACAAGTCCATAGGTATCATAACACAACCGTATGAATTCGCCCCATTGAGAAGCACTACTCCAATCAAGTCCGACAAACCAGCGAGTCTTATTAGCATAATCATACATAGCTCCATCAGGAACACCATATGAGGTAATCGGAAAGAAGAGAGAAAGGCCATTGGCCGTACCTTGAAAACTTTCATGTTGCCAGTTAAATAAGACAATCGAATCAAGTAGGTTGATAAGCTGAAGGCTTGTTTCCTCAATGCCTTCAAGCTCGGTCATTAGCACTAACATCTCAAGAAAGTGCTTAAAGTCAACAAAAACACCATCATTGAAAAAGCGGCTTTGTCGCCGAGCGAACATGACAATATAGGCATGATTATAATGCTTAATTGCCTCTGTGAGATTTCCAACAAAGTTTTGCATCACAGGAATTAACTCGAGTAATTTTGTTTCGTCGATAAGAGAGAGACAATTTCCCTTCTCACTGGAATATTCGGCTGCAAAAGCACTAACAAACGATTGCGCATACGCTTTAGGAGTAATTGATGAATTTGTGGTTAAAGTGTTAATTAGAATCTCATAATTATAGCCAGCCCAAGGTATTAGATCCTCAGAACCGACGAAATAGTTACAAAGATGACGAAGCTCATAGGCTACCTCGATCATCCCCATCAGACAGCAATCAAAAGCAATAATATCAATTTTCTCGCCATAAGCATTTGAAGCACTTTTAACAGCCGATTGGATCTCATCAGCGTAAAGGCAAGCACTCGAACCGGTGGTATCATCATAACATGCTCCAAACACACCATTCCCGTGGTCCCAAATACTAAGAGCGTAATGTTCCGCCGGGAAATTTGCAAAGCAATAGCGCAAAAAAGCCTCGAGTGTTGCTGGGTCGCTCATGTCGACTTCTCCTAAGTCAGCTAGTAGCTGGGAATTAATAGCCAAACTATGATCATTTACAATTTTATAATAACGCGCCCCTGTCCAGTCGCCATTTGTGCCATCATACCCAGGAATACGATCAATAATTGTAATGACGTTGACATCATCTGTGCTTCCACCGCCACTTTCCATTTCATTAATGTCTTCGATAGCAGCATCCTCGAGGTTGTTGTCACCATCAAGATAAACCATAAAGGTCCAATCTTTCACTTCCGCCACAGAACCCTTTGGAGATGTCTGAGAGGTGGCTTGTGTCATACTTGCTTGTTTAGGGAAAGCTACTGAGGAGTGACGATGTGAAGGAAGGAATGATTGTAACTGGTCAGAAATTGTTCCATGCTGGTCGTAGGAAATAGAAGCAGTGACATTTGAAAGGACAATCAAGGAAAGAAGCACAAAAACAAATGTAAAACTTTTTTTCACCATCATAATTCAACTCTATAAAATAATTTAATGACTATATCTTTCAGACTCAAAACACTAAAAAGATTTTCACGGAGATTAAAAAAAAGTGGGGTGGGGGAGATTTGAACTCCCGACCAACAAGTTTCCGCAACTAGAGCACCGCTCCAAAATCACATCATTCCAAACGGTCAGTTATTTTTCAACTTTTTCTGGAGCCTGTCGTGCTGCCTGGCTACACTACCACCCCAAGCTAGTCTGGGGAAGTATTTTTGTAGTTTCCTTTTGTCTATAAAATATTTTCGATGAAGACGAATGATTACTTTGTGATTTTTATTAGAAGCATTTCTTCGGTTTGTTCAAAGGTGTAGCTGAAATTGTAGGCTGTTGCGATAGGTTCAAACACAAAATTCCAATCTTTAGTGAAATTCTCCGGAAGTGCCAAAAGCTTTACCAATTGCTTGTTTGGCCAACCGATGATCTCAATTTCGAATCCATCTTCAGTCTCCTGGTAGTAGGCTTTCGTTGCTCCAGCAGTTAAGTAATTCTTAGCAAATTCTCGGGCGATTTGTTCAGGGGTAGCATGCATGACCTTTTCCCATCCTTTTGCCATTTCTTTCCCAAAATACAAGGCAAGATCCTTCAATGCAAGCTGATGCTCTTGGATAAATTTCATTGTTAAGAGCATAAAAACTTGATAGTTCAACATCCCTGCTTGAAGCAATTCCTCTGGTTTGAAAATCAATTCTTTTTTTTCAGGCAAATTTTTCACCTCAATTACTTTCTCCTTTTTTTATAAAAAACTCAATTTGTTATTTAAACATTTAGTACCGAGGTTTTTGTTTCTGAGGAATATTTGAGTTATTTATTTGTTTCGTTTTTTTCACTCACGAAGGCACTCTTCTTTTTTTAGTCTTATTTAACAAAGTTTAATATATGTGTATCTATGTAAATTATTGTACTGACCACTATTTACTGTTAATAGACGGAGAAAGTAGTATAATGAATGTTAAAGCGATAAACTTGCAAAGGGAATTTCAAAAACTTCGGAGTGGGAAGACCAGAGATAGAAAAAATGCCGCGTGGTTTTTAGGGAACACGAAAGATCGGCGCGCTGTAGAGCCATTAATACAAGCAATAAAAATTGAAAAGGATCGATTTGTTCGCAAAAACATTGTTACGGCGTTGGCTAAAATTGGTGATAAAAGAGCGCTCAAAGTTCTAAAAACAATCAGGAAAAAAGATCCGGATGAGAAAGTTCGGAGAGAGGCGAGTTGGGCTATTCGGAAAATAAACACAAATAGCTCTACTCTAACGAGTGTGAAATTATCAAAAACGGTTATGAAAACAAAAGTTGCTAAAAGGGTTACTGGGAAAACAATTAAACAACAAAAAGTGGTCAAACGTTCCCAAAAGCATTTCACAGTTCACCCGACAAAATCGCGAGTTCGGAAAACGTCCCTTAAGCAAAAATCTGCTACAGTAAGGGTACCAAAAAAAACCGTCAGAAGGGTTACACCCACGAGTAGAACGGCACCAAAACCAGCCGGGAAAAAGCATCCTATAAAAAAGCTTGTGGTTGTTCCAAAGGCAACCCCCGCCCTCACACAAAAAAAAGGTGACTCTAAGGTTCACACCACCTCCTCTAAAAGCAAATTAACAAAAACAGTCTATAAATCACCACCGGTAAAATCTCCAAGTTCGAAAAAGAAGACGAAAATCGTTTCTGCAAGTGGAACGGAAAAATCCAGTAAATCGAAAATAAAAAGTAATTCACGCTCTCTAAAACCAAAGGCTAGATTAAAGCAGAAAAAATAATTTTGTTGTGACATTTTCCACATATCATAAGAGTTCAGTCTTTGAGATTTCAATAATTTTCAAGAGAATAAATTTTGATGCCCTAATAGGGAAATAACAGAAGTTACTAAGACGATTTTTCCCGTAAAAAAAAGGCAAAGGATGATATTGGTTACTTCTGATTTTCCTCTGTTTGTTTCTTTCTTCGCCACCAGCTTCTTCTTTTTTCTTGCCGGTTTTTTCGTTCCTCTGCCTTTTTTTGTTCTAGTTGAGCTAACTCGTTCAAAAATACGAGGTTGATTTGTTCTCGCTTTGTAAAAAACTGTTTTGTGAAGAGCATATTTGTGGTAATGCTTGCAATAAATGCTGCAGACAAAAGCATTAAAAATATGACGACTTGATAGACCGCTGCTTCTATTGGCGGGACACCCCCAATTATCATCCCTGACATTAGCCCCGGCAAGGAAACAATTCCCAGTGTTGCTACCCGATTGATTGTTGGAAGAAGACTTGCCTTATAGCTGTCTTTCAAGATAGTTTTAACGGCATTTTTTGGTGAATCACCCAGAGCCAACGCTGCTTCTATTTTTCCCCGTGATTTAATAATGTCAGATTTTGCACGCTCGAGAGCGATTCCAGACATTCTCATTGCTGAGGATATTACCATACTTCCCATGGGGATAACAAATTCTCCCTGTGGGGGATAAGGGATAATTCCTTCTATTTTAAAAGGAAGATTTGGTATTGCAGCGAAAATTGCTCCAGAGAAGATAACTATTGACATTATAAACATTGTGCTGGCAGTTATTGCAAGCAAACCTATTAGAAGGACCTTCGGATAGTGATAGCTCTGGTAATTTGTAAACGCAGCAAAAGCTGACATAAATAAAAGAATGAGAAATTGCATCCAAATCTTCTGAATGCCAAAGATCACTGTTAAGAACGAGCCAAAAAGAACCACTTGAAGAAAACCTCGTAGAAAGCTCCAGACGAGTTTCGACTCGAGGTTGGTTCTTTGCCATAACGACAAGCCAATAAGCATCAATAAAAGAATCGCTGACAAGCCGATTCTAATCCAGATGTTGGGCTCTTTTAATGCCTGCCAAATTTCCACCAAGGTTTGATAGATCATAGCCACCAATTCTGAAGCCATTTTAATTTTCCTCCTTTTTCTTGAAGAACGAACGAATTTCATCGTTGCGGTATTGGGTAAAGAACTCCTCAGTGGGAGCCGTTTCCACCAGCTGGCCACCTTTAAGAAATAGCAGCTGTTCGGTCAATCGTTCCGTTTGCTCGAGTGAATGAGTAACAATAATCACTTTTACTTGCCTCTCTTCTGAAAGGCGCTTTAAGGTGCTTTCAATTATTTCTTCAGAGATAACATCCAAGGAGCTTGTGGGCTCATCTAATAAGAGGACTTGAGGTTCGTTAGCTAGACTTCGAGCTAGACTTACCCTTTGCTGCTCCCCACCAGAAAGCCCTTCAATATCGCGTTCAAGGAATTCGTGGGGGAGAGCAACTTTGTCAAGAAGATGTAATAAGTCATCTTCTGAATAGTCTATACCCCAAATCTTTGGACCATAAAGTAAGTTTTCCTTCACTGTCCCTTCAAAGAGATAAGGTCGTTGTTGAACCAGTCCTATTTGTTTTCGCAACAAAGTGGGCGGGATTTCAGCGATATCTTGCCCATTAAAGAAGATTTTTCCGGTGGTTGGGGAGATAAGGTTGTTCAATAACCTGAGAAAAGTGCTTTTTCCTGAGCCTGACGGGCCGATAATACCGGTAATTTTATGTTTATTAATTTCAATAGTAATATGAGATAGAATCTGGATTGAACCAATTTTAAAAGAAACATCCTGCACAGAGAAAATACTCTCTGAGTTCTCATTATCAAGAGTCATAGCGACCATATTCTGCTTCTCAAAGTTAAAAATTATTGGTTAAAAAAGCATATTCGACCAGGGAAGGTCCGACCTCTTTCTGAGTGGATTTTACTTTCAAAAGAGCTTTGAACAGCAATTGCCCCATTTTCTCGAAAAGAGTTCTCTAAACTTCTTAAAAGTAGAAAAATAACAAAAAAGATGAGCTTATCTTTATTAAGGAGAGTTTTTCTTCTACCACATGAAAACAATCCAATCATAAAACCAGGACCGAACCTTTAATAGTGGTTTATGGGAAAATTTCATAATGATGAATAATCAAGAAGTTATTGTGAATAGGAAGTCAGTAGAAAAGAGATAGGACAAGGAGAAGAAGTGCTCATGACAGATTGCGTGTTATTCCTTCATGGACATCAACCCTACTACAACGAAGAATTTATCGTGAAAGAAATTGTCTGGCAAAGTTATGGCCCACTCTTTAAGCTATTACTTGACAGGTCGAAAGATACAGACTTCCAAATTAATCTCTCACTCACCGGTAGTGTGTTACAATGGTTTGAACGTCTGGAAAATGATTACTTGCTGTCAACACTTGGAGAACTAATCGATAAGGGGATTGTGGAACTGTTATTATCGCCCTTTTATCATGCGCCACTCGTCTTTACAAATGATGGGTTCATAAAAGAACAATTTTATCACCACAGAAAAATGGTGAAAGATCTCTTTGGTAAAGAAATGCGAGGTCTTTTCCCTCCGGAAATGATTTTTTCCACACATAAAAACCAGTTAGTAATGGATTTAGATGTCGACTATTTGTTTGTTGATGGCATTTATAACTCATTCCATACAGATGATGTCGATGGCCTATGGAAACTTGTGACACCTAAAGAGATTTTCGTCTTGGTCCGCAACCGAGCCTTAAGTTGGCATTTTTCCGACAATGCCTTTCCGAATGCGCACTGGATGTTAACCACAATAAGTAAAAAAAGTGGCCCGGTGACAATCGGCTGTGATGTTGAATGTTTTGGACATCACCGAAGTGCTGAATCATTTAAATTTCTCGAGTATTTTCTAGCGCATGCGAAAGAGAAGGGTGTCGAGCTGCTTACAGGCAAAGAAGCCGTGAAGAGAAATAAACAGAAAGCACAGATCTATCAAATTGAAGAAATAACTACTTGGGCGCGCAGCATTAATGTCTTCTTTCCTCACTCGAGAATAATTGAAATGTGGTTCGCCCAAAAAGAAGTGGAGTCAATGTATCATCGCCTCGAGTTCTTCTATTTTCAGATAGAAAGAGCCCTCCAGCAGACAAACGAAGATGAAATCTTGCTCAAAGAGCTCATCGATTTTAAAGTGAAAAAACTCGACGAAGTTCGCTGGGAAATACACCGACAACTTACCGATGCAGCTCTTTACCATGAAGATTTCTCTAACAAGAACACTTATCGAGCAATGCTATTGCAGTCAGCTAGAATTAAAGCCAACCTGTGGACACTCGAGCAAGAACTCCTTAAGCAATTTAATAAAAGCAACAAAGGATAAAACATTTCACAAAAAGACGGTAAAATGAAACAGCTTATTTCTAAACAAATAAATTTTGAAGGCGCATATAGCTAAAAAGGTCATTCTGCCATCGGACTAGTCAAAAGCTTCGGGGTAATATTTTGGAGAGATACAATATTTGTCATCTTGTGGTGGGTCAACGACAGGTAAAGCTAGCGAATCTAAAAAGCGATCAAGTTTAAGTGCTCGTTGAAAAACTCTCTCATCCAATTTAAAGGGCTCTTCTTTTGTACCCGAAACTTCTATAATTAGGGAATTAGGCTCTCGTTCGATGGTCAGCTGGCAAGCAACACCATTTACTAATACCCGTTCTGGAGAGTTCTGTTCAAGAAAACTCGAAATAGTCGAATCATCTTCGTTTTCCGCAGAATTTTCAGGTTCGAGGGATAACCGGTCCAACACATCATTCAATTCTTCTTCTGATGAGAATTTTACCTTTGCAAGAAATCGCTCCGGTTTCATATCATTTGGATGTGGGTAAGCGGTACAAAGACGAAATATGGCCAATTGATTGATCCATTTCTTGACAGGTTCCTCTCCATAGGTTATTAAAAGATAATTTAGCGCCATTTACAGTCCCTAAAAGATGTTCTTTACACATATTGAAATCTTTTATGGTAGACAAAAAAGAAGTAATTGCTGTTTATTTTAAAAAAATAAAAGAAGAATTAATTTCTTCTTTGGAAAACAGAAATGTAGAAACGGGAATTTGCTTTTACCACAACCGAGGGAACTTGTGGAATGGTTTTTATCCCAATAGATGATAGGTGATCCTGAGGAACATTTCGGACTTGATCGAACGGTCGGGGGATAATTGGCTTAATAGGAGGTGGCTTTGGTGTGGGGTTCGGTGCAGAATAGGGTTTTACGATATAGGGCTGAATACCGAGATAGGCATAATGGGTTTGTGGTTTACCGTATTCAAATTTTGGTTGGATGGACCGATCAACGAGTAGATAGTTTTGTGCATAGACTTTCTCTGAAAATGTCAATGAAGCTTTTAATGCTACAAATTTGCCAAGCTTGACTGAAAGAGATACTGAATGTTCTGAAGATGCTTCTTGCTTATATTCCATTATTGCCCCTTCGTGAATGCTGTAGGTTTTGGTGTGAGTGCCAATTTTCTTATAACCCTCAGTTATTGGCAGATAATCGTATTGATTCTTGAAATCTTGGACAGATAAGTCAGTAAATTTAGCTTCCTTAAAGCGTATATTTGAAATCGATTCGAGATAGGTATCAGTTTCCCCTGGAAGGCGGATTGCCTTTTTATCCAGTAAATAAGTAGTTTTAATAAAAACCACAGCATCGTTTTCTCCATAACGTCGACTTACACCATAATATTCATCGTTCTTGTAAAGATACATGTCGTAAATTGGAAATGAAACAGAGACACCAATACCTTTAAAGCTTAGGCCTGCAGATAAGGCGAGGGAGACTTTTACACTGCGAGTGCGACCAACGTGGTAAACATTCTCCACTCCTTGGACACTAGGAGCATAAAGCCTGCAAAGTGATTCTGCAGAGATGGCTTGATAATTATAAACTGTTGTCCCGACAGTTGTTTTACCAAACATTACATTGTCTACATAGAAGCTCGTTTTTGTATAAGCATCAACCATAAATTCTATGGCTTTTAACTGAACGTTTTTCGAAATAGTTTCATAGACCAAAATTTCTTTGTTTAAGTAGAGACTATAGGTAAGGCTTGAGCCATCATCATTCTGCTCAAAGAGAATATCAAATTGGTACCATTCCTTTTCCTGGAAGTCTAGAACTAAAATAGGATGAATCGCCGAACCATCATCAGATAAACCAATATAATTGGAAGTAAACATTAATGATAGTAGTTGAAAACCGCTTGAGGTCCAAACCTTCGCATAAGCGTAATTTGAAACATCATCATACAAAGTGTCAAAAGCAACTTGAAATGAAAATAAGACTGGTGTTGTAAGACTTAATGCTTCTGTGTAATGTAGAACAGTAGGTGCAGCCCCAAATTCATTTTGCAGCAGTTTTAGTGCTCGCCGAGAATTGCCATTCGCTAATCCTTCTGCAGCAGGGTCAACAACCCGCACATCAGATATATCGTGAAATTCAGTTACTTGCCAATTACTAGGATTTCCGCTTAGCGCGTCAGTCTCAAAATTAGAATAGAAGAATGTCTTAGATGCCAGAACAAAGTTGTAGGTCCCCCCTCGAGAGCTGACAGAAATAGTTTTTGTATAATACCCACTCTTTGAGACTTCTAACTGTGCCAAGGAGACAATATCATTTCCCACACAATAATAGCCACTGCTATCCGTGTAATCCGTCGAAACTTGTCGGCCATTACTAAACAACCGAACATACGCACCTGCTATTGGTTTCCCAAAATCATCTTTCACGGTGCCGGTGTAGGTTGGAAAATTATCACCAACAGGTCTAGCACTGGCTTTCATTATTTGCCGAATCCCGGGCAATGAGAGATTAGGTACTATTATTAGAAATAGTACTAACCCAACAACTCCATACAAGAGTAATTTACTATTTTTTTTCATTTTGATACCACTTTTTAGAAGTAAATAACAGTTTCAGAAGATTTTGGGCAAAAAGAGTATTTAAATGGTTATAATTTAACTGTCAAAGAAAACTAG
>Ga0164310_10000333_pt1 | contig 24633 bp, 29 predicted proteins | sample GuaBasSedimGuay1_FD_121795 | JGI IMG/M metagenome (GOLD analysis project Ga0164310, IMG submission 121795) | Subseafloor sediment microbial communities from Guaymas Basin, Gulf of California, Mexico - Guay1, Core 4569-9, 0-3 cm | ecosystem: Environmental > Aquatic > Marine > Hydrothermal vents... | reverse complement strand
GACTTCCGGGTCCCCCGGCCGGCCCATCTCGATCATCAAGAGAACCAGATCCACTTCTTGTGACGCTGCCAGGGCAGAGTCCACCATGCTCTTATGGAGGGCTGTCTTGGTCTTGTGGACTCCCGGCGTATCCATAAAGACCATTTGATATCCTTCTCCATGATAGATTCCCAATATGCGATTGCGCGTGGTTTGGGGTTTGGGGGAGACAATGGCCACCTTCGCGCCCATTATGCGATTGAGCAACGTGGATTTCCCCACATTGGGGGAGCCTATGATAGCGATGAAGCCGGAGAGGAAACTCATATTGTCCTCACCCTGAACTCTCCCCGGGGGAGGGAATCATCTGCCACGATTTTAATGACCTTTGCCCCTGTCTCCCTTTTTATCCAGCCGATCCCCTGGTTTTCGTAGCCCCTGATGGATGGGATATCCCCCTGTGGGACCTTAATCTCAATCCCACCGGAGCTACCGGGCCGGGGGAGCACCGGCTTCAATCTCCTCAGATGCATACGTGAGCGGACAAGAAATCCAAAGGCGGGATGCCAGGGCCCGGCCATAATCTGGCCTTTCTTTAAGAGGGAGGGCGATGCCATAAGACCGATCCTGATGACGGGGATCCCTTCTGCCTCCAGCCGCATGCAACTCTCAGCACAGATCTCCACGGCCTCTTCAAGGCTTAATGGCTGATATATCCCCTGCCCGTACCATCGGGCAAGGGCCGTGTTGCGGAGCACAAGCGCCGGATAAAGCCTCACCATATCAGGCCGGAGCGCAAGGACCCGGTTAATAGTTAGCCTGAATGTCTCTTTTGAGTCCCCCGGAAGGCCAGGCATGAGCTGCATTCCTACCCGGAACCCATGGGACCTCAGGACCTTGATCGCTTCAGTCGTAGTTGCCACGGTATGTCCCCGCTTTGAAAGAATAAGCACCCTGTCTTCCATGGATTGAGCGCCCAGCTCCACAGTGTCCACCCCGTAATCCTTCATCATACCCAAGCGCGCTTCGTCAAGAGCGTCAGGCCGGGTGGAAACCCGGATGCCCTGAAAAAACCCTCTCTCCATAAAAGGGCTTACCCCTTCAAGGACCTCTTTCATAACCTCCACGGAAAGGCCGGTGAAGGTCCCACCGTAAAAGGCCACTTCCCGCACAGCTCGCTTATGGAAATACCTGGAGCGGATGGCCTGGTTCAGGATCTTTTCAATCTGTTCCCGGGTGATAGAAGGCATACTCTGAGAAGTGATACTCCTTTGGTCACAATAGACGCACTTATAGGGGCATCCCGCATGCGGAATAAAGATGGGCACGATGAAAGGCCTCATCCTCTTATCAGGCATTCGTAGGCCTCCTTTGCCGCCTGTTGCTCCGCCTCCTTTTTGCTCTTTCCCACTCCCTCTGCCAGGACTTCTCCCTCCAAAAGCAATGCAACCTTGAATGTCCTATCGTGGGCAGGGCCGGTTTCCGCCACCAGGCGATAGTGAGGCAGGGTCTTGTAGACCTGTTGGGTATACTCCTGAAGCAGGCTCTTGAAATCCTGGATCATCTCCTGGGTTCCCAGCCTGTCCAGCAGCGGATCAAAAAATTTCCGAGTGATTTCCATGCTTTTATCAAACCCGGCATCCAGATACAGGGCCCCTATCAGTGCCTCTACGGTATTTGCAAGTATAGACGGTTTTTCTCTCCCTCCACTCTGCTCCTCCCCCTTTCCCAGAAGCAGATAGGCCCCTAGGCCCAGGGCCTTGGCTACCTGATATAGCCCCGTCTCCCCAACAACCATGGCCCTGAATTTAGAAAGGACACCTTCCTCGGCATCTTCAAAACGCTCCATGAGCAAGTGGCCGATACAGAGATCCAGCACAGCATCGCCCAGGAATTCCAGGCGCTCATTGTCCTTCAGGTATGGTTCGCCTTGCTCGTTGACATATGAAGCATGCCGGAAGGCCTGAGCCAGCAATTCGGGATCCTTAAAATCATAGTCCAGCATTCTTTTAAGCTCATCAAATTTCTCTTCCATAGACCGGCAATCCTCTCAGATCAACAAAACCACTGTGCCTCTGCAACCCGGTTTCAGTTCTCTAAAGGGCAAAAGCGGTTTTGAAAGTATTGCGTATTTGAGTCTATAGGAGGTCCTTCTCATTTTCAAGGGATGAAAGCCCCGGGACATCATGAAGGGACACATAAAACGGTTGACTTATTGGAACTATTTTGTTAGAAGTTATCCTTTTTAAAAGCAAGGCGTACCCCTATGAAAAAGACTGTCATATTAAAGGCGGAGGACATCTCACAGCACATAGAAAAGATGGCCCGCCAGATCCTCCAGAATTATTCCTCTATGGAGGATGTGGTCTTGGTCGGCATCAGGACCGGCGGCGCCTATCTGGCAGCACGTCTACAGGAAAAGATCGGCACGTTAAAGCCGCCAAAACCCGCACTCGGTGTACTCGACATTACACTTTACCGGGATGACTGGACAAGAATAGGCCCCACGCCGGTTGTTGGAAAAACTGAACTGCCCTTTTCTGTGGACGATAAAACGATTATTTTGGTGGACGACGTTCTTTTTACTGGCAGAACCGTCAGGGCCGCCATGGATGCGCTTATTGACTACGGCAGGCCCCGGAAAATCGAATTGGCCATCCTGATTGATAGGGGCGACGGCGACAGGGAGCTGCCCATCAAGGCCAACTATGTGGGAATCGAGTGGAGTATTTCCCCTCATGAGATCATCAATGTCTATCTTCAAGAGGCAGGTTACGATGACCACGTAACCATTGAGGAGAAAAAGGCCGCCTGATAGTGGCAAAAAAGAAAAGATCCAAAAAGAAAAAAGCCCCCCGTTCGTACCTCCTTTCTCCACAGGAAGAGGCGCAGCTTGCATCCCTGCTGAAAGACCTTCATAATCTTACCCCTGAAAACCTGAAAGATCAGATCCCGACCCCAGGACTTGCCATGGCCCTGGTCGAGAAGCTCCCGCCAGAAGCAGATGAATCCATCGCGGTTCTTGTAGCTGTAAGGCAGGCCTTTGAGCAAAAAAACGTACAAAAGGCGGTGAAAAAAGCCATTTTCAGATTCAGACAGAAGGGGATCTCCCACCCTGACCTGGAACCTGAAAAGGGTGGGCCGATCAGTCTGAGAAAGAGAGAGTTGGACAAACCTTCAGCCTATCTTGGGCCTATAGACGGAACTGGAACCCGGGGGATCTTGATCATGCTCCAGCAGGTTCCGAGAGGAGTAGATGTGGGCATGGGCATTGTAAGCGACGAAGATGGCATAGTCCAATTCCTGTACGGCCGCTACAGTAAAAAGCGCTCGAAGGAAGTCAAAGAGGTATTTTTCTCAAACTTCCCCCGCCTGATAGAGACCTCCATTGCTCATGCCGCCGCCGTCCTGGAAAAGGCCTATGGCATCAACCCTGAATTGAATGAATATTCCAGAGACTATCTCGAACTCAGGCCATGGATTCAGGGAAATGTAGCCCCGCTGGAAAGACCGCCCATATATGAGCTGATCTCTCCTCAAGACTTGCCCTCTCATGCCATCACCGCTTCTCAGATCGAACGCCTCCTTGACCATGAGTTGATGAAATCGTGGATCGTCTTTGATAAGGAAAAGATGACGCCCCTGGCCGAGGAAATCAGGAAGGTGGAAGAGAGTCCAATTCTGGTCTCCGAGACACAACGGGTGGAGCGGATCGACGAGATCACAAGAAAGGCGATCGGGGAGATCTTTCCCCCCGAAAAACGATCACAACTCAAGGAGAGACTTGAAGAGATGGCCTATTTCTTTTTTGAATCGGAAGACAGGGAACTTGCAAGGCTTTCCCTTGTTGCAGCTTCGACCATAGAGGAAAAAGACTCCATGCTTCAGGTTGATCCATTTTTGGAGGCCATCGTGAAAAGGAGTCTTGACTATTATGAAGCAATGGAAGAGGCAGGTTCCGCGTCAGAAGCAAATGGCTCCGATACTTCCACCCCCATCATCACACCCTAATCTAACAGCCGCCCCTGAAGCCATTGCGCCTCACATTCCTCAAGATGTGGGCAATAAAAGCCTAATACCGACCACCCATGTACCCGCCTCCACCGCCCCTGCGGGTATTGGGCCGTGGCCGGGCCTTGTTCACTTTCACGGGCCTCCCTCTCAACATGGCGCCGTTCAGCTGCGCAATAGCAGACTCAGCCTCGCCATCTACAGGCATCTCAACAAATCCGAAACCCCTTGACCTGCCCGAGTACTGATCTCTTATGACCCTGGCGGAATCGACCTGCCCAAAAGCCTCAAAGGCCTCTCGCAATTCATTGTCCGTCAATTCGTAAGACAGATTCCCAACGTAGATGTTCATCTTTGTCTCCTTTTAGGGATAGTAAAGTCCCCGGTCCCGGCTTCATCAAACAACAAAGGGACCAAGGAAGCTATGAGATCACTTCCACCAGCTCGATTTCGAAAATCAGGGTGTATCCTGCCAGGGGGTGATTTGCATCGAGGGTCACCGTGTCTCCTGCAATATCCGTAATGGTGACATTTACGAAATTTCCGTCTTGCTGCTTGATCTGCAGGTGCTGACCAACCGCAGGGTTGATGTGTGGCGGAAAATCCTCTTTTTTTACATCTACCACAAGCTGTTCGATCCGTGGCCCATAGGCTTCTTCCGGCGGGATTGTGATGGTTTTTGACGCCCCCACTTCCATCCCAACTACCCCATCCTCAAAACCCTGGATGACTTCACCCTCGCCAATGACAAATTCTATGGGTTCCCTTTTTCTCGAACTGTCAAAGACCCTGCCGTCTTCGAGTTTTCCTGTATAATGTACCTTGACCCTATCTCCTATTTTTGGACCCGACATATAAACCTCCTATCTTCCAGGAATTATAGGTTGATAAAAACGGCTTTCACCGAAAGGACATACAAATTTGCAAAAGACAATCATCAATCAGGGTTAGGGATGTTTCTAAAGGTCCCTTACCCCAGCCTGTTTTCAAATATCTAGACTTTACGGATATGGCGTATATTCTCAACGCCCGCAGTTTCAGGGAACTTCGGGGAATATTCGAGGATGCACCTAAGGAAAGAGAACTTTCCGCTGTGCTGAAAAGGCATGGCAGCCGGTATGATTCTGGCAGGTTGGGAGCCGTGGAGAGCTTGAGCAGAAAGGATCATGGCCCGCCCCGGTGCGCGTGGCTTGGATATTTGGAACACAGGCGGCCCGTTTTAAGCCTGAAGCAAAAGGGAAAGCGTCGTCCTGGGGACGCACCAAAATATGAATACACTATATTTCCAAAGAACGTAGCAGCGGAGTGAAACTTGATTTATTATTAACAGTTATAGAGATTTAGTTCAAGCCTTTATTTTTTGCTGGATCAACACAACAAATAGGAGAAGGAGGAATTTTTTGAGGCGCCTCCAGGGAAGGCATGGAACGCAAAGAGGCCATTTATAGGTTTTACTCCGACCCGGAATCTGTATAATAGACCCGTCGCACCCCTTTCCTTTTTGGAGAAAAAATTGCAGGAGGAGACCATGTCTACAACAATCCCTGTAAAAACTCGCTCGCGGATCGAGATGGTCGACATTACCTCATCGGTCCAGCAAGAAGTGGCCAATTCAGGCATCCAGGGGGGCATCTGCGTGGTCTATGTTCCACACACCACAGCAGGCATTACCATAAACGAAGGGGCCGACCCTGCAGTATGTCAGGATATCCTTAACAAGCTCAATGAGCTGGTACCCGCCGGTAGAGGGTACCTTCACATGGAGGGCAACGCCGACAGCCATATCAAGGCCTCATTGATGGGGAGTTCCGTCACCCTAATTGTGGAGAACTCAAAAGTCCTCCTGGGTACCTGGCAGAAGATCTTCTTTTGCGAGTTCGACGGCCCAAGAAGCCGCAGGGTGTATGTGAAGGTCGCCTGAGGGCCAAGGCACATCCAAGGCCCCAGCCTTTGTCTTTCATACCAGCCGGACCCGGCGGGGATTCAGTCCCTTTTCAGCCAGCCATTCCTGAATTGCTTGAAAAACCAAACGATAGTATCTCTCATTGCCTCCAAGGCCTCGTCTGGCAAAGTAGTAGTTGATCTCCAGGAACAGCGGCTCAGGGTCTTCCGCTCCAAAGGGGAATACAAAGTCCACTGCTGCCAGATTCACTCCGGTCTTCTTCGATAACTCTATTGCCTGCCTTTTCCCCTTCTCCTGGAGATCCGGTCGCCAGTGGTGATCAATTATTGCCCCTTTGCTTATGCTGGTAATAACCTGTCCCGCCAACGCCGGCCGTTTCCAGTAAGTGATAATCCTCTTCCCGATAATGACCGCTCGAAGAACATTGCCGTTTGAAGGGACATAGGCCTGAGTGATGAAGCCTGATTGTCCCGTGCCCTGTTTATGCGCCAGCTGTTCAAGCGCATTAATTAACGAATCCCTGTCCTCAACCAAGTACACGCCCTCAGCCTCATGGCCCCAGTCCGCTTTGATCATAAAAGGCAGCTCGTGGGGGAGGCGCTCAAAGCGGTCGCATGCATTGGTTAGCTCTTCCAGGGTCAGCCACCTCCGGGTTTCCGGATAGGGCAGTCCGAGACTCCTGAAAAGCAGGCTCTGTCCCATTTTTCCCGGATACTTAAAACGCAGGCGGTAATCAGGGAAAAGGAGGGCTCCCGAGCTAAGGCATGCCTCGTGGAGCTGCTCAACCGGTCTACCCTGGGGGAGTATTACTGCCTTCGCCTTTCCAATAAGCCTGAGCTCTTCTTCAGCGGGGAGCCTGTTTCCCAGGATGATTTGCTCATCCGCCTCAAAACAGGGATGAAATGAAAGAATCATGGCTCAACGATTCGATGAGTTTGACTTTGGGCTGTTTGCCGACTATAGTTTTTTACATATTCTTTACACACACAGAGGAGCAAAAACAATGCCGATCTTTGAATTCAGATGTCTTAAATGCGGGCATATCTTCGAAAAATTATTTATCAATTCTGACGAAAAGACTGAAATTGCATGCCCTGAATGTGAATCGGACTCCTTTGAGCGAGTGGTCAGCCGGACCAGTTATGTGATGGGGGGCGGACCCGGATGGAACAAGCCCAAAGTCACAACAAAATCTTGTTCTCCTGGGAGCCAATGCGGAACGCTTGAACTTCCCGGGCCTTCAAAATAAAGGCCCTCAGCGCTGCTGTTTCAAACCTCCCTTTGCCGGCTTTTGTGCAGATTTTGCCCGGAGGACCCTTTCGGGCTGACGGAATTCTTATCTACGGGTGGATCTCTCTAAGACCCCTGTATGGCTTGAGGGATTGATTGATCGGGGCTTTTGCCATGCCAAAGGAGGAAGAATCGCGTTTTCCACTGGAACTCTCGGAAGAGGATCAGGCGCGGATCAGAGAAATCTTTTTCGAGACCGTGGTGCCGAAGCTTAAAAGGCTGGATGCAAGAGTAGGGACTATCAGTTGCGAGTTTGCAGGAACTCAGTACCGCAACTGGATGATTCGGTTCAATTCGACGGGCTCTGGTTTTGACATTGTGGATTTCGAGTATGACGAAGAAGGAGAAGGTCTCCCTCTTGACTTGTGAAGGAATACGGGCGTGAGAGATGGTTGGCGGTTTTCAAGGAAGAGATATAACCGAAAGAGCCCACTGCCCCTTTTGCGGGCTCCAGGTGGATCAGCCTAAAGAGCTGCAGACCCGGATGCCCCATGAAATGCCGGTGGGCAGGTGCGAATGCGGGGCTGTTTATGCCTATGACGCCACCGGGCATAACCTGGGAATGGCCATGATTGAGGCCCTTGTCTTTGGGTGCAAGGGTGATTGGGACCTGGCCTGGAGTCTGCTGCCGGAGGAGGATTACCTTGAAAGACAGGTGGATCATTATGATCTCGAAACTCACCTGGTGATTCCCAGGGGCGTATATGAGGGCCGCCGCGTAGCAGGCACACTGTATTTCATCCGGCTTCACAGGGACATCCGCGAGGTAACCGACGAAGGAGCAAAGCGCTGGTTAGAGCAAGCCACGCCTGTTTCAAAAGGATCCGCCGTGAGGGCAGGTGGTAAAAAGGCGTTTACCAAGAGACAGGTGGAGGCTCTCGTGAGAGATTACAAGGTTGCGGCCCTTACCCGCATGGCCGGCCATGACAAAAGAATCATTCGGGACCTCCAGCGTCTGATCTATTCCGTAGACAAACAGCTTCGATGGCGTGCCACCGATCTCCTCGGAAAGACATCTGCGGTCATCGCCGAAGCTGATCCTGGTGCAATTTCAAAGCTCCTCCAGCGATTGTTCACGGCCGTGGCAGACACGGCGGCTTCAAGCTGGGGATGTCTGGATGCAATTGGAGAAATCATCGGTAACAGCCCCGAACAATTTGCAGGATATGCCCCCCAACTGTATCAATTCGCAAGCGATCGGGAGCTTCTCCCCGAGGTACTCCGGGCACTCGGCAGAATAGGCGAGTCCAAACCGGAACTCATCCGGAACAAGGCCTTCTACTTCATCCCGTTACTCAGCGATGCCAACGCGGAGATAAGAGGATATGCTGCCATACTTCTTGGAAATCTGAGAGCTCATGAAGCAAGAGAGGACCTGGAACGATTAATAGAAGACTCGGAAAGGATCGAGGTCTATATACATGGAAGCGTGAAGTCACAGAGTATCGGGCAACTCGCATCTAATGCCTTAGAAAAACTATGATTGTTCAATACCTCTTCAGCGGACCGAAAGGCGACATACCTATCGGCCCAGAGCTCTTGGGATCACCCTTCAGGATCACACCAGAGAGACCTCATCCTTTTCTCACATTAAGAGACTACTTCAAGGCCATAGAGGACTTTCTCATAGAGGTCCAAGGTGCATCGTTCATAGCCCTTATTGAAGAACTCTCTGGCAGGGCAACCCGTCCCGGCTCAATCACCCGCCTCCTGATCCGCAGCGAGAAGCACGGAGCCCTTTACCACCTGGCAAGTATCGAAATCGTCACAAGGGGAGGGCATCGCAACAAATTTGCCATCAGCACAGCCGCCTCTAACGAGGCCAAAACATGGCTGAACCGCGAATATGGCCTCCTTAAGGCCCTGGAGGGAAAATCTTTGGTCCCCTATCTGCCCAAGGTATTTTTTAAAGGGGAGGTGCGGTGCAAGCGGTCTCCAGCAACAGAAACCCTTTCCATGTTCCTGTCCGAGTGGTTCCAGGATTATCATGAATGGCACCTATCCGTGGACAAAAATGAAAATCAACAGAAAATTCGGATCTGGGATCAAAACCAGGGTTACCGATTTGCCTCAATAGAGGAGGCCTTCGAGATATATAAGCAGGCCTCAATGATATTGACTCTGTATTATGACACGCACCATTTTCTTCAAATCTATCCCTGGCATCACGCAGCAGGGGACTTTGTGGTCAACACAGGAGGGGAAAAGATCCGGGTACGGCTCACAACGGCCAGAAAATATGAGCCGATAATCAGTTTTCCCGAAGAACAAAATATCAATGCCATAATAGCCATTGTCTATTTTTTCCTAAACCTGAGCATCATGATGCGCCTTGACAGGCTGGATGGCATTGGAGAGCCCGCATGGGCCGGGCATTCCTCTCTGAGGGCCGTTATCAAAGGATTCTTTCAGGCCCTCCAGATCTTGGATGCACAGGGGAGATATCACCTCGGGCAAGTCGCCTATCTTCTGTCGGTCCTGAAGGCCTTTGCCCCCGGGGAGATTTTAAGGCTTTTCGAGCCCCTCCTACCCCTATATCGCAAAGGCCATCCGGGCGACCTGTCGCTCGTGAGGGCCAACCTGAAAGACCATGCCGAACAGCTTTATCAGGTCATCCAAAATTTTCATTTATGAGATGATCAAAAGAGGTGCTGATGACACTGGAAACGGAGACTAAGAGAGAAGCCTTATCAGGATTACCCCTTTCTGCGCTCTCGAGGAGTTCCTTTGACAGGTGAAAGAGGTCTTTATAAACCCCGTCAAGGTCAAACGCGGGGTAAGATTTCCCCCGCTCAAAACCCGCTTTTCCACACACATGCGCCTTTCCTTGGATCTTTGTGGGAATCCCATAGACACGGCAGGTGATGGGCCTATGGAGGTAAAGGATACACTCCTGGTTCTCATCGAGAAGCGGACAACGGATCCTCTCGGTCGCCATGATATGGGACTGCATCCGGGGATCTTCTTCATACTTGCGAAGCCTTATTTCCAGCCTCTTTAGCGCCCGCTCCATATCGTTGCACCGCAGGAGTGCCTCTCGGATTTTCTCCCTTTCCAGGTGGTCAAAATGCTGTTTGAGATATGCCGCTTCGATAACAAACAGACCAAACACGGCGTGGCAGCAATCCGAACAATGGAGTTCGCACCTGATACAGTCGGCGTAGTCCTTTTTCATCTCTTCAAACGCCGTATCCGCCTTGTCGGCCAGGAACTCATAGTCTCTAAAAAGTTGGACGGGAGTCATTGCGGCACCTCATAGTATGCACCAAAAAAATGCTGCCCGGAAAACCAGGCAGCACTGTCAAAGGTCTAAAATCGGGGATCGGGTCATCCTCTTTTCAGAAGGTCTTGCTGCGAGGTTCCTTGCCCGCAAGCGGGTTATAGAGTTTGGTGATGGCGAATTTCATAACGTCAAGGCTTTTCGTCTGGAGTATAATATCCATTAGGGTAATCTGTGCTTCCTCAGGGAGCACACACGCATTCGACTCATCGAACTCCAAGCCGGGAAATGCCTTTTGAAGTTTCTTTTGATCCTTCCTGCTCATAGATATCTGGACAGCCTTTTTCCCCTCGATCTCCTGTATATGGTCACCTAAACCCAATTCCTCGATCTTCTTCTGCTGCTCTTCATCCAAATAGAGATTAATACAATAGTCCGGCATAAAATCACCTCCTCAACTAAGGTAGTACTCCAACGTCATCTTATCGATATTAACCTGCGGCCCTTTTTATTATGAGTATTTATTGTTTGTCAAGATTTTTGCCCTCTCGAATCCCAATAGGGATCAAAGGAGTACATTATGTCCCTTGTTGCTCTTTTTTTCGGTAAGGGTCCAAAATCTTCAAAAAATCCGGGTGGACCTCAAATCCTAATGAAATGGCCTTGTCCAAATGTTCAACGGCCTTCTCATAATTCCCTTTCATATAATAGGCAAACGCAAGATTATTCTGTCCCAGGCCGAAATCGGGGGCCATCTCCACCAACTTTTCCCCTGTTTCAATGGCCTTGTCCACATCCTCCTTCTGAAGGTATGCATTGACCAGATTGCTCCAGGCCTGGACAATTTCCGGATTCAACTCAATGGCCTTTTTCAGCACACGGATCGCTTCTTCTGTTCTGGTCATCTGAAGGTAGGCAAACCCCATGTTGGCATACCCGCGGGCATATCTGGGCTCGATCTCCACAGCTTTCTGATTGGCTTCAACAACTTTTTCAAGATTCCCTTGTTTAAAATAGATATAGCCGAGGTTGACCCATCCCTCAAACATACGGCCGCTATTGGCGATGGCCTCTTGAAAAGCCTCTATGGCCTCATCAAATTTTCCTAACTCCATATAGGAAACGCCCATATTATAATAAGAATTGGCGCATTCCGGGTTCTCCGAAAGAATTCTTTTCTGCTCCGCAATAAATTCTTCTGAGTCTTGTGGCGTTTTCATTACATCCCTCTACACCATGAAAAAGAGGTCGCAACCCTCCGTACGGATAGCGACCTCTAACGTTACCTCGAAAAAGTAGAAACAATGCTCAGACCTAATGATCCTCGGTCTGACCCCGTCCCTTCAGGCCGTACATTGAAGTACTCCCGGTGGAGAAAAATATGAGCTTTTCTTCATTTATAAGCTCTGTAGCAGCCTTCTTAACGGCCCTTGCTTTAGCATCTGGGATGACCTTCCTCACGGCCTTTTCCATGTCGCTAAAATAAAACTTGGTCTTCTTGCTATTCTCGGCAAAGTCGAGGATAGCCTTTTTTATGTCTTCCATTGCAATACTCCTTATGGTTTAGGGAATTGGGCAATTAGTCGATGCCTCCCGCGGCCTTCGAGACCTCCCATGCCGCATCCGTATATTTGAACTGCGTGGAGGTCCTGTATGTATCATAAGCCAATCGATAATCATCGATGAGGTGTTCGCTGAAGGGAAGCCCGCATTTCTCAAAGAACTTCTCCCAGCCGATCCTCTCGGCCCAGTCTCCGATCCTCTCATATTTCTTGGCATCCGCGGCATAGGCTTCAACGATCTTTTTCACCGCATCGCAGACCTCGGGAAAGCGAGGGAAGTTATTGGGCAGAGCAGGTACCACCACCTTGGAAAATTTAGGCGGATGGATACGGTTGGAGACCTTTCCGCCGGCCATGATCGTCACACAATCGCCTTCCTTGTCGGAAAGCGGAACAGCCATACACATGGTATAGCAATTGCCGCAGAACATGCAGCGTTCCTCTTTGATCTTGACCGTCTTTTTGCCATCTTCTGTCTTGCTCGGAGAGATGGCTCCGGTAGGGCAAGCCGCAATAACAAGAGGAATCTCGCACACGGCATCCAGAACTTCATGGTCAACAACGGGTGGTTTCCTGTGATAACCCAGCAAGGCGATATCTGAGCAGTGGACAGCCCCGCACATGTTCAGACAGCAGGCCATGGAGATCCTCACCTGAGCGGGCAGCGTCATGCCCTGGAAATAGTCGAAAAGGTCGTCCAGGACCGCCTTGACCATGGAAGAGGCGTCCGTTGCAGGCGTATGACAGTGCAGATACCCCTGGGTATGAACGATATTGGTGACCCCGGCGCCGGTTCCCCCGATGGGAAACTTGTAACTTCCGGACACATGCTTCCGGCTCATGAGGTCCTTTTTAAGCGCCTCCATCTTGTCTTTGCTGTCCACCATGAATTCAATGTTGTTGCGGGTCGTGAAACGCACGTAGCCGTCGCAGTGTTTGTCCGCAATCTCGCAGATCTCCCTGACATGTTCCACCGTCATAAACCGGCATCCGCCACAACGAATCGTAAAGACCTCGTCCCCGGTCTCTGAAACATGAACCAGGATACCGGGTTCAAGAATCTCATGGTATTTCCATTTCCCGTAATTTTTCTGGATGATGGGGGGAAAGTACTGCCAGAAGTGCCTCGGCCCAAGGTCCGTGAGCCTGTTTTCCATGGGTTTGTCCGGGTTGTATAGTCCCAATCTTTCGGTAGATAGTGCCATGATTTCTTACCTCCTATTCTACTATCTGACGTGTCTCTTGCGATAGTCTTCGATCGTCCGTTTCCATCCACCGGGCACATCTTCCTCTTTCCAGAAGATGTAGGGATTGCTCCGCGGTTCCTTGACCATCTGGGGCATGGGCGGCAGCCCGATGACCTCCAGGAACTTCGGGACACCCCAACGCTGGATGAGCTCGCCGAGGCGCTCGCGGTTCTTGCCCTCTTCCATCCACCAATCCCAGACCTTTTCTATGAGTTCTTTAACATTGTCATAGGGATGTTCTACCTTCATGAAAGGAACGGTCAAGAGGGACATCTGAGCGCCTTCCAATATCGGCGCCTTGGCTCCAAAAAGTATTGAGACACCCGTATCTACTCCAGGCCTCAAGGCCCTGGGCATGACATTGATGCAGTGCATGCACCTCGTGCATTCCTTGTTGTCAATCATGAGCTTGCCGTCTTCCATCCACATGCACTGGGTGGGGCAGAGATTGATGACTTCCTTCTCGATATCAAACTTGCCCCAGTCTTTTCCGGCATGGGCGCCAGCATTGGGCTGGATCTCACCATTGATATAGGCCTGGACGGCCTCCTGATCGATGCGGATTTCATCTCTCCATGTCCCGATAAAAGACATGTCGGCCCGCGCAATGGAGGCCACGCAGCAATTGGGACAGCCATCAAATTTAAACTTGAACTTGTAGGGAAAAGCAGGACGGTGCAATTCATCCTGATAATAATGGGTCAACTCATAGCACATGTCCTGAGTATCGAAGCAGGCCCATTCGCATCGAGCCCTGCCGATGCAGCAGGAAGGTGTCCGCAGGTTTGAGCCGGACCCCCCCAGGTCCTGCTGGAGCACATGGCCAAGCTCGTAGAATATGGGCTCCAGTTGTTCTGTGAAGGTGCCCAGAAAGATAATATCGCCGGTGGAACCATGCATGTTCATAAGGCCGCTTCCCCGGTATTCCCAGAGGTCACAAATGCACCGCAGGTAGTCGGTGCTGTAAAACTTACTGGCAGGCTGATTAACACGCAGGGTGTGAAAATGGGCAATGGAAGGGAATTTTTCCTGAAGGTCCGAGTATCGGCCGATCACGCCGCCACCATAACCGAACACGCCAACGATGCCGCCATGTTTCCAGTGGGTTTCCCCATCATCAAACGAAACCTGAAGCTGGCCGAGCAGGTCTTCTACCACATCTCTTTCAATCAGCATTCTATCTTCGGCCAGTTTCCGCCGGTGCAAAGCCTCTCTCTTGGCATCAGCCACAAAGCTGGGCCAGGGGCCCTTTTCCAGTTCCTCCACATCAGGAATATCATGCTTTATTTTGAAATCTTTGAGCTCTTCTTCCGTGTAATTATTCAATTCCTCGTCAGTGTAGATTCGGAGCTCGTCGTACTTCAGTTCCTTTTGCGGTTCTCTCGGTTCAAAAGCCATTATCAATGCCTCCTTTTTTCAAGTAAAAGGTTGTATCCTCTTTTTGATAATAAGGTTATTTCCTCATCATAATAAAGGGGCAACCCCAAAAACCGTGCTTTTCTATCTTCACCTCCTCCCCGATAAAATTCTAAACTCTGTGATCCATAGCGGAAAAGACATTGCCCAGATTTCTATATATTTTCACCTTGAGGTGTAACTGCCCGCCAACATTAGAATTTACTTGCGTTTCAAACAGTTAGACAAAAGTTTATAATCAGAATAGAGCTGAGATGTCAATAAAAAAATATATAATCCTGATTGGTATTTATCCGAGGATTCCATATTTCATTGACAATCGGGAGAAGGGGATTTATAGCGCTCACTATAAGGGGCCCTTCCCCTCCATCCTTGACTCCCTGCCAATCAGGGGAACGAAAGGGGGACAGAGAGCGGACTGTGCGCAGAGCCCCAGGTAACAAGGAGGCTCACAAAGAGGCTGATGCTCATGAAAAAAACCTTGCCCCGTGTAATTGTAGCCGCTCTCAGGGGAGGGTCGGGCAAGACGATCCTTTCCCTGGGCCTTACTGCGGCCTGGCGGGAAAAAGGGCGCAGGGTGGCGCCTTTCAAAAAGGGGCCGGACTTTATTGACGCCGGTTGGCTCACCCACGCTGCCGGCAGGCCCTGCCACAATCTCGACCCCTACATGATGACAGACGCACAGATAAGAAACTCTTTCTTTTCCAACTCAAGCGACGCGGATATCTCTCTGATCGAGGGGAACCGTGGGCTCTTTGACGGGATGGATCTCAGCGGTTGTTGCAGCACCGCGGAATTAGGGAAGTTGCTTAAAACGCCCCTCGTCCTCATTGTGGACGTGACCATGGCCACCCGTACCATCGCCGCCCTCGTCATGGGATGCCAAAAATTTGATCCGGAGCTCAGCATTGACGCTGTCATCCTGAACCGGGTCGCAGGGCCCCGGCAGCAATCTCTTGTAAGAAACTCCATCGAGCGATATTGCGGCTTACCGGTCATAGGATCCATTCCCAAACTGAAAGGCGACATCTTCCCTGAAAGGCACATGGGGCTTGTCCCCTACCAGGAAAGGGCCCATGCCAAAAAGGCCATTTCATGGGCCAGGAAAGCGGTTGAGGACAACCTTGACCTGGAGGCTGTCTGGGATCTGGCCGGGGCCGCGGAACCGCTCTGCGGAGAGGGACATGGAGATCAATCCATGCCCCCTTCTTTTTCGGGCCGGGCAAGACCCTCCATAGGCTATGTGAGAGATAGCGCCTTTTGGTTCTACTACCCTGAAAACCTTGATCACCTCAGGAGCCTGGGCGCAAAGCTTGTGGAGGTGAACGCCATGGAGGATAAACGGATTCAGGATGTGGACGCCCTTTATATCGGCGGGGGGTTTCCCGAAACCCAGGCCGAGGCACTGGCCAATAACAGGAGCTTCAGGGAATCGCTGAGAAGAGAGATAGAGGCCGGGCTGCCCGTATATGCGGAATGCGGCGGTCTCATGTTCCTGGGAGAAAACCTGATCGTAGGAGAAAAAACCTACCCGATGGTAGGGGTACTGCCCGTTGATTTTTTGCTGGAAAGCAAACCCCAAGGGCACGGATACACTATGCTGGACGTGATAAAAGAAAACCCCTATTATCCGGTGGGAAAGACGCTAAAGGGCCACGAATTTCATTACTCTCGACCCCTCCCGACCGGGACCGAAAAAATCAATGCGGTTTTCGGCGTGAAACGAGGACATGGTTTTGACGGAACGAGCGATGGTCTGTGCAAAAAAAATCTCCTCGCCACCTACACACATATCCATGCAGCAGGAAATTTCCTCTGGGGAGAAGCTCTGGTAAAGGCCGCTCGTCGTTTCAAGGATCAGCGAGAAAAAATTTTTGATGTATCAAAAAACAGGGATTGACAATATGGGAAATATAAGCTATACGTATTAAATTCGGTAAGCTAAGCCATTAATTTAATTGGGATATTAAAAAAAGGAGGTCATAGGATATGCCGACAGTAGAATTTGAAGGACACACCTTCAATGTGGACGAAGACGGTTTCATCGACGATTTCAACAACTGGAATGAGTCTTGGGTCCGTCACGTGAAGCAGACCGAGGGAATAGAGGAACTCACAGACGAGCACTGGAAGGTCATCAATGTCCTTCAGGACTATTACAAGAAAAATGGCATTGCGCCCATGGTGCGGATCCTTTCCAAGGTAACCGGATTCAAACTGAAATATATCTACGAGCTGTTCCCATCTGGACCGGGTAAAGGCGCCTGTAAAATGGCAGGCCTTCCCAAGCCTACGGGCTGCGTGTAATCGTTACTGATCCATTCAACTACTGACTTTCCCTCCTGATTAAACTCAGGGCACAAGGGGTAACATGCTTACCCTTTTGTGCCCTTTTCGTTTTCCCCCTGCCCACCACCGGCCCCGGGAGGGCGGAGGGTGGTTAACGCCCCCTAAAGTTCCGGCCTCCTGCCCGGAATAAAATATTTCATCCTGTGGCTGCGAACCCTTGCTATCTCCTCCTGGTCGAGCTCTACCAGGAGCATTTCCTCCCTTTGTCCCTCGTATTTGGCAATAACTTTACCCGAGGGATTGAGCGCCACCGCAACTCCCGGGAAAGCAAACCCATGTCGGCTCCGCCCTACCTGATTGCAGGCCACTACAAAGAGCCCATTGTCAAATGCCCTGCCCGGAAGATGTCGCAGCCAGCTCCTCAGCTTTGCGGCCGGGCTGCCCCTTGGCGAGGCATGGGGCATGAAAAGGATATCCGCCCCATCAAGCGCCATTACCGTGCTGATCTCCGGAAAGTGGGCCTCATAACAGAGCTGTATTCCAAAGGTAAGTCCCCTATACGCAAAGACCCTGATCTCCTTTCCGGCTCGATATCGGCGCTTTTCCTTGGGCGAGAGGTGAGTCTTGCGGTAGACGCCTAACAGGCCGTCAGGCCCCGCTACCACGTGGCTGATATAAGGCCTCCCCTTCTCTTCTGATTTCTCTATCAGGCCCGCCATAATCACCAAGGCTTGTTTGCCCGCCATGGCCCCTATCTTTTCAATAACTGCATCCGGCTGCAGCCCGCTATAGACTGCCAAAGGATCGTCAAGGACATAGCCTGTGGTTGAAAGTTCAGGGAAACAAACAAGGTCCGCGCCCCAGGCAGAAGCCCGGGAGACAAACGATTCTGTGCGCTCCAGATTCCTCTGGATCTCCCCGGCCTCGCAATGCATACAGATGGCAGCTATCTTAAGTGTTTCCATATGTGCTGCAGCTATGATTACCGCCCATAAGAAGGGCGTTTTTTCGCAATGAGAATGTATCTATCGTGGTTAAGCGGCTCTCCATCGTTCGCCGTATCGAATTGCCTCCCGGGGAACTTATTTTTTCCGCTATGGACCACCTCATATCCGGCGCGCTCCAGGGCCACTTGGGCGGGAATGTGGTCATTGAGCCAAAAGCTTGTCAAAATGACCCCCCCTCCCCCTTCCAACAGCTTTGCGGTTTCCTTGAATATGTCGCGCCATATTTTAGGTCCTTCAGGAGATGTGGAAAGGTTAGGATGTTCGAATATCGCTAAATGAAAGACACCGCTAAGGAAATGACTGAGGCGCCTGGCATCGCATACCACGAACTTCACCAAGCCATCCAGGGCCTCCCTTGCCTTTTCAAAGGCCCTTTCCTCCACATCGACGCCTACATAATCAGGAAAACCCAAGTCCTTCGTGCCAAGGTAAGTGGCCACCGCAAGGTAGTTCCACTTGACGCTGTTTCCGCAACCGATATTAAGTATCCCGGGATTCGAGGGCAAGGAGATGCCGCACCGGGGTAAGTACTCAGCCAGTATCTTGATCCATCTTACATCAGGAGTATCCCTGTTATCCTGCGCTGTGACCTCAATAATATGTTTTCCCTCGTCTCCCATTGCTTGTTTGTCTCTCTCCCGTGGCTGCCTCCAACGGGAATCGGCAGTACGATATCACCTCTGCCATGGCGAGGCCCCTTCAAGCGGCCTGGACATAACCGGCCACAAGGTCCCCCACCTCTCGTGTGCCATGGCCCATGCGCCCGGCCTCCAGGGACTTGAGATCATCCATTACCACCTTCTTTATAGCGCTGAGCAAAATGGAGGCCGCCTCTTTTTCGCCTAAGTGTTCAAGCATCATCTGCGCTGAGCCGATGGCGGCCAAGGGATTGATACAGTCCTTTCCTTCGTACTTTGGAGCGGAGCCTCCGATGGGCTCAAACATGGCAGTGCCCCCGGGATTGATATTTGCGCCCGCCGCAATCCCCAAGCCTCCTTGGATTATGGCCCCGATATCGGTTATGATATCACCGAACATGTTGTTGGTCACGATCACGTCGAATCGCTCGGGATTCTTTATCATACACATACACAGTGCATCTACATGCTGGTAATCGGTCTTGATATCGGGATATTCTCGGGAAATTTCCTGAAAAACCCTAAACCACAGATCCGACTCATAGAGAAGCACGTTGGTCTTGGCGCAAAGGGTGAGGTGCTTTTTTCGGTTTCTGTTCCTGCAATAAGAGAAGGCGTATCGGATACAACGCTCTACCCCTTTTCTGGTGTTCACAGATTCCTGCAGGGCAACCTCTTCAGGCGTCCCTTTCTTGAAAAACCCGCCCACCCCCGCGTAAGCGCCTTCAGAGTTTTCCCGTATCACCACGAAGTCGATATCCCCCGGCCCTTTGTCTCTAAGAGGGGTCCGTGCGCCGGGGTAAAGCACCACAGGCCTCAGGTTGACATAGAGGTCAAGCCGGAAACGCAGCTTTAATAGGATGCCGGTTTCAAGGACGCCTGGTTCGACATCCGGATGGCCTATGGCGCCAAGGAGGATGGCGTCTTTTCCGCGCAGCCGGTCTATGACCCTGTCTGGCAGCAATGTCCCATCTTCCAGGTACTGTGCTCCTCCAACCCCGAACTCCTCAAAATCGAATTTAATCGCGCACCTGCGTGAAACCGCATAGAGGACTTTAAGGGCTTCGGCAATAACCTCCGGACCGGTCCCATCTCCGGGGATAACGCCTATATGATAATTGGCAGGCATTTTACTGGGGCCCTCTTATTGGGTCTGATACCGTCGGCTCTTCGATCTAATGAAATCCCCTGTGCCTGATATGGGCGACCAGTCCCCCTTGTCGCACCATTTCCATCATGAACCCGGGAATGGGACGTGCCTTAAGCTCCCTCTGTTTATCAACAAGCCTCATCACCCCTGAACTCAGGTCCACTGAAAGAAGGTCGCCTTCTGAAAACACTTCTGCAGCATCTTCCGATTCCAGGAGCGGAAGGCCGATGTTGAAGGCATTGCGGTAAAATATTCGTGCGAAGCTGTGGGCAATGATGAGGCGGATCCCTGCCGCCTTGAGCGCCAGGGGCGCATGCTCCCTTGAAGAGCCGCACCCAAAGTTGCGGCCCGCTACGATTATATCACCCTGGGCCGCTTTTCGGGCAAAATCGGGCCTCAGGTCCGCAAAACAATGTCGCGCCAGTATATTGCTCTCGCTCGTGTTTAGGAACCTGGCGGGGATAATGAGGTCGGTATCTACGTGATCCCCGAATTTCCATACCCTGCCCTCTATCTTCATGGCAAAAGAGTCTCGCTTTCTGGACAAATCCGCCCTTTATCACGTCCTTTCCTATCAGGAAACAGATGATGGTTCAAGGACCGACTTTCAAATTACCTCATCCCGACCACTGTTCCACGGCAGCGGTGACATCACAAAAAACTTGACACCCGGGATGGCGTGGGTCATTAAGTGGACCATAACACTAACAGGAGAGGAAAGGGGGGAAGGGTTATGAAAAGACTGTTATTGCTCGTTGTCTGTTCGATGGCCTGCGCTGGATTGCTGCTCAGCGCACCAGCTGCCCACGCCGCCAGACCCATAAAGGTAGGGATCATCGACTGCTACAGTGGTCCGCCGGCCGTTTACGGCAAGGATGCCCTCAATGGCTTCAAGCTTGCCCTCAAAGACATAAACAAAAAGGGCGTGCTGGGCAGGAAGATCCAGTTCACAACCCGAGATACTAAATTCAAGGTGGATATCGCCCTAAACATGGCCAAAGAGCTGGTTATGAGGGAGGATGTGGATGTGCTCGTGGGAACCATAAACAGTGGCGCTGCCCTGGCGGTTTCAGCCGCTGTTGCCAAAAAGGAAAAGGTCCCTTTAATCGTCTGGATCTCCAAGAGTGAGAGAATCACGGGAGAAAAGGGGCATCGCTACGTTTTTTCCTGTGGTGAGAATACGGCCATGGCGGGTAAGGCCGGCGGAGTTGCTTTGTCAAAGAAACCCTATGTCAAGTACTGGATTGCCGGGGACGACTATGAGTACGGCCATGCCATTGCCAATGCAGCATGGCGAAATCTGAAAAAGCTGAAACCCGATGTGAAGGTGATTGGGAAATCTTGGTGGAAGCCGGGAGAACCTGATCTCGCCCCTTACATCACTTCAATCCTGGCAAAGAAACCCGATGCCGTCATATTCTGCACCGGGGGGCGAAGCATGACCAACGTCATGAAGGCCATAAAGGCGACCGGCATGGCGGAAAAGGTCCCCATATGGATCCACACCGCAACGGATCATGCCGTTCTTAAACCCCTGGGCCCGGAGGCTCCCGAAGGGGTGATGGGTACCATGGATTACCATTTCTACTATCCCGACATCCCTGCCAACAGGGCCTTTGTTAAAGCATTCGAGGCTGCTTACGGGAATCCCCCAGGTTTTCCTGCCTTCCATGGATACATTACCGCTCGTTTCATTGCCGCAGCCTTCAGAAAAGCAGGGTCTGTTGACAAGGAAAAATTCATCAACGCCCTTGAGGGGCTGAAGATCGCCAGCCCCGTGGGCCAGATAGAGATGCGAAAATGCGATCACCAGGTGGTGCTGCCAATGTACTTAGGCGTGACAAAAAAGTCGCCCAAATACAATTTCGCGATATCGAGCAATATCATCACCCTCACCGGTGACGAAGTGATGCCCACCTGCGCCGAAATCATGAAAGCCAGGGGGAAATAGACCTGATTCGAAAACCCCAAGTGTGAAAAAGGGGCAGGGTAACCGGCGCCATGGAGATCATCGGAGACCTTACTTTTGCCGGGCTTGCCAGTCATCTGCTGGTGGGCCTGAGCCGTGCCATGATTTTATTCATCGTCACTTCCGGGCTCAGCTTTGTCCTGGGAGTATTGCGGGTGCCCAATATCGCCCACGGCTCGCTTTACATGATAGGAGCATTTGTTGCCTTCAGCATTTCCCATGCAATCGGCGGAAATACAGGCTTCTGGGTGGCCCTGCTCCTTTCTCCGGTGGTAGTGGGCCTGGTGGCCCTTATTGCTGAACGTTCGCTGTTCTGCCACCTCTACGAGAGGGAGCACCTGATGCTGCTCCTCTTCACTTTTGCCCTCATGCTCATCCTTGGGGACCTGGTCAAGATGTTTTGGGGGGCAGATTATCGATCCATTATGGCCCCCAAATACCTGAGAGGCTCCATCAACATTTTCGACTCGCCCTTTCCCAAGTACAATCTATTTCTACTGGTGATCGGCCCTATAGTGGCTGTCCTTCTTTGGCTTTTCTCAAACAAAACCAAGATGGGAAAGATCGCCCGGGCTGCTGCTGTCGACCGTGAGATGGTGGGGGCCATCGGCATCAACGTGAGTTGGGTCTTTGCCTTCGCTTTCGTGCTGGGATGCCTCCTCGCAGGTCTGGGAGGAGCGCTCGTATCTCCCACAGTAAGCGTCACTCTCGGCATGGATCATGACATAATTATGGAAGCCTTCCTTATCGTCACGATTGGAGGTCTCGGCAATATGTGGGGCGCCTTGGTGGGCTCCCTTCTTTTTGGGATCACCCAGTCCTTCGGGGTCCTATTCTGGCCCCAATTTGCCATTGTCTTTCCCTACCTGGCTGTAGTGATTGTCCTGATTTGGAAACCTACAGGAATGCTGAAATCGGTCTGGTAGGAACTGTCAGCACTGGTGGAACACGTGGAATATCGGAAATGAGAGATTCCTTTAGCCTCAAAACCATAGGATTCCTGGCTGCAATCTTTGCCCTTGTGCTGGTCCTGCCGTTGGTTATTCCCAGGTTCTACACCTATACATTAGCCCTGATCTATGTCATGGCCCTTCTTGCCATGAGCCTGAACTTGGTGGTCGGCCACGGAGGCTTGTTCCAGTTTCATCACGCTGCATTTTACGGCGTTGGGGCCTACACCTTTGCACTTATCCTGACCAAGACTGCCATGCCGTTCTGGATCGCCTTCGTGGCAGGGCCCCTCGCCGCGGGGCTCTCCGGTTGTCTCATCGGGGGATTCTGCGTAAGGCTCACCACGCTCTATTTCGGGATGCTGCAAATCGCCCTGGGCTCGCTGATTTGGGCAATTGTGTTCAGGTGGTACAGCCTCACAGGAGGCGATGACGGAATACACGGCATCGATATGCCCTCATGCATCTCATCCACCAACGCCTCATATTACTTCATCCTGGTAATTTTCACTCTCTGCCTGATCATTCTCTATCTGATCCTCAAGTCTCCCTTCGGGATCACCCTGAGGGCCATACGGGACAACCCCGAGCGATGTGAGACCGTGGGGATCAACGTCAATCTCCACAAGCTTGCCGCCATTGTGATTTCCACCCTGTTCGCCGGAATTGCAGGGGTCCTCTTCGTGGTGGTGGAGCGCTCCGTCTTTCCGGACCTCCTTTTCTGGATCCTATCCCTTGAGGTGTTCATTATGTGCCTCTTGGGGGGATGGTTCACGTTTTCGGGACCCATCCTGGGTGCTGCAATTATTGTATCCCTCAGGACCTTTGTGGGCACATATACCGAGTACTGGACCCTGATCCTGGGCGTCATCCTGATCCTGCTCATCTTTTTTCTACCCGAAGGCGTGATGGGTTTCTTGGCACAAAAGGCAAGGCCTCATGAAAGGGGCCTTACGGCGGGGGAAAAATAGATGCTCAGGGTGGAATCGGTACGTAAATCATTTGATGGCTTCCTGGCGGTAAATGATGCCAGCCTGAGGGTGGAAAAGGGCGAGATCGTAGCTGTCATCGGCCCTAACGGGGCGGGAAAGACCACGCTTTTCAAACTGATCACCGGACATTTAAAACCGGAAAAGGGAAGCATCGTTTTCAAAGATGAAAATATTGTGGGCCTTCCTCCCTACCAGGTCTGCCGCAGGGGCATAAGCCTCTCCTATCAGGTCGTCAATATCTTCTCGCGCATGACGGTGTTTGAAAATGTGCAGGTAGCAGTGCTTTCCCACCTTAAGAAGACCGGCAAGCTTTTTTCACCGGCCCGGCGACATGGCATTGAGGATACCTGGCAGATATTGAAAAGCGTGGGTCTAGGAGACAAAGCGCACAGGGTGAGCGGGTCCCTGTCGCATGGGGACCAGAAGGTACTTGAGATGGCCATTGCGCTGGGCAATGCCCCGGACCTGTTGATCCTGGATGAGCCTACCGCCGGGATGTCGCCTGAAGAGACCGCGGTCACCATAGAACTGATCAAGCGACTGACCGAGCAGATGGGCCTGACCATTCTTTTCTGCGAACATGACATGGAGCTGGTTTTCTCCATTGCCCACAGGATCATGGTCATGCACCAAGGTCAATCCATTATCCAGGACAAGCCGGATATAGTAAAAGGGGACAGGCGAGTCCAAGAGGCGTATCTGGGGGGCGAGTAGTGATGCTTGAAGTGGAAGAAATCCATACCTTCTACGGGTTGAGCCACATCCTGTTCGGAGTTTCCCTTACCGTATTGCGGGGTGAGATCGTCTGCCTGTTGGGCAGAAACGGTGCGGGAAAGTCCACCACCATGCGAAGCATCATGGGACTCACCCCCCCGCGGCAGGGGACCATCAGGTTCAGGGGCAAAGACATCACGGGAAACAAACCCTATCAGATTGCCAGGATGGGGATCGGCTATGTCCCCGATGACCGCAGGGTATTCGCCGACCTGAGCGTGGGAGAAAACCTGGAG
>Ga0164310_10000332_pt1 | contig 24692 bp, 20 predicted proteins | sample GuaBasSedimGuay1_FD_121795 | JGI IMG/M metagenome (GOLD analysis project Ga0164310, IMG submission 121795) | Subseafloor sediment microbial communities from Guaymas Basin, Gulf of California, Mexico - Guay1, Core 4569-9, 0-3 cm | ecosystem: Environmental > Aquatic > Marine > Hydrothermal vents... | reverse complement strand
CTGTATTCGCTTAGACCCACGAAATCGGTGAAGTCCTTAAACGGCGTTATCCACCTCATATCGCCGGGGAGTGTTCCCGTATCAGATTCTCTGAGTGCGGTGACGAAGTCGGTTAATGCCTTATGCATCACCATTATTGAGGCAACGGGGATTGAGACGCGCCCTATCCCCATCTTCGCAAGTTCAGGAACTGGTATTGACTCCGTCTTCACCCCGCTAATAGCATCCATAAGGTTTACAGAAAGGGGTCCTTCTATCTCCTTAACTGCTCTTTTAATATCATTTTTGGTTTTTATGCCATCAATGAATACAAGGTCAGCTCCCTCCTTAAGATATAGATTGCATCTTCTAATTGCCTCATCAAGACCGTGAGTAGCAAAGCAGTCGGTTCTGGCATTGATAACGAAGTCCTCGTCAAGGAGGTCTCTCACCTCTGCACACGCCCTCACCTTACCTGCCATCTCTTCTGCTGGGATGACCTCCTTACCCGCCATGTGCCCGCACCTCTTGGGGAAGACCTGGTCCTCTATGTTCATACCCGCAACGCCCATCAGTATGAGACGCTCGGTTATACTTGAGGCGTTGATGGCATTTCCCCCACCGGTATCCACATCAGCCATAACAGGAATATTGACTGATTGAGCAATATTGAAGGTGATGTCCAGTATATCTTTCATATACATAAGCCCTACATCTGGTTTGCCAAGGTATGAGCCCGCAATACCGAACCCCGATACCTGTATCGCTTCAAAACCACACCTCTCTATTATTTTAGCACTCAGAGCATCATGACATCCTGGAACAACCACCGCTCTTCTATCCATTATCGCTTTTCTGAGAGTTGAACTCTTCTTCATATTCTTAAATACCTCCCTTTATAATAATTACTGTTTAGTATATATTCATAATAGGTTATTTTCTATAATATATTTATGGGAAAAGTGAGAATTGCGCTCGGACAGATAAATCCAACAGTTGGTGATATTGCTGGTAATGTTCGCATAATATTGCATCATATAGAGAGAGCAAAGGCGTTAAAGGCGGATATTATTGCATTTCCCGAATTAGCAGTATCTGGTTATCCACCTGAGGATTTATTACTAAAGAGGAAGTTCACGGATGACAATATGTGTGCACTTGAAGAACTTGCTCAGACGGTGAGGGATATATCAGTCATCGTTGGCTTTGTGGAAGGCGGTGACGGGTGTGTTTATAATTCTTCAGCGATAATAGAAGATGGTAAGGTGAAGGGGGTCTATCGCAAGGTTCATCTTCCAAACTATTCCGTATTTGACGAGAAGAGGTATTTTACCTCTGGCGAGATGCGCAATGTGTTTAAGAAAGGCGATTTCACCTTCGGGGTGAATATATGTGAGGATATATGGGTTGATGATGGACCGGGGATGATGCAGGCATTAGTTGGTGGGGCGCAACTTTTATTGAATATATCATCATCACCGTATCATATAAGAAAGCCGGTGTTGCGTGAGGATATGCTCAGAAAGAGGGCTATGGATTATTGTGTATATGTTGCATTTTGCAATCTTGTAGGTGGGCAGGATGAACTGGTATTTGACGGGCACAGTGTTGTGATTTCTCCCGAGGGAGGTGTTCTGGCGAGAGGCAGGGGCTTTTATGAGGACCTGATTGTATGTGACATTGACCCTGCATCAGTTATTCATAAGAGGGGGGTGAGGAGAACAACAGACGAAGTTGTGGATAAAATAGGAGATATCAGAACAGTTGTGCTCTCTGAGCCAGAGGTGGACGGTAAGCCCTCAATAGATATAGAGTTGAATGAACTGGTGGGAGAAGAAGTGGAGGAGGTGTATGGTGCGTTAGTGGTGGGGACTCATGATTATGTAGTCAAAAATGGTTTTACAGATGTGGTTGTCGGTCTCAGTGGGGGCATAGATTCTGCATTAACGACGACCATTGCTGTTGATGCGTTGGGGGCAGAGCATGTGCACTGTGTGTTTATGCCTTCAAGGTTCACCAGAGATATAAGTTATGAGGATGTAAAGAAGCTGGTAGAGAACTTGGGGGTTGATTTATATGAGATTGAGATAGATAAAGCGTATGATATATATAGGGAAATGCTTGCTAATTATTTTAAGGGATATGAAGAGGATGTTACTGAAGAGAACATACAGGCGCGCATCAGGGGTAATATATTGATGGCACTGTCAAACAAGTTCAGGTGGCTGGTTCTGGCAGCAGGGAATAAGAGTGAGATGTCCGTTGGTTATTGCACTTTGTATGGTGACATGGTTGGTGGATTTGCGGTGCTAAAGGATGTATATAAAACACTTGTATGGGAATTGGCGAGATATAAGAACAGGGACAGCGGAAGAGAGATAATTCCAGAGAGAATAATCAAGAGACCCCCATCTGCAGAATTGAAGGATGACCAGTATGATACTGATTCTCTACCACCTTATGATGTTCTTGACCCAATACTAAAGGCATATATAGAGGAAGACGAAGGTGTGGATGCAATAGTCAAAATGGGATACGAAAGAGATATTGTTAAAAAAGTAATAAGGTTAATTGATATTAACGAGTATAAACGCAGACAAAGTCCAATAGGTATAAGGATTACCTCCCGTGCTTTTGGCAAAGACAGGAGGATGCCAATTACAAATCACTATAGAGAGTTTTAAGAAGATATATAAATTAAGGTATAGTTAATGTTTTATATGCAATATTATAATTTGATTTGGAGATAGATTTATATTAGAATAATGTTAGAAGTCCATTGAGTGTCTGACCATCCGGGTGTTCTATTTCTGAATAATTAAATTAATTTGATAATAGTTAAGGAGGTGTTTTTGTGTATCGAACGGTAAGGTATTTAACAAAACTGGACAAAGTAAGTGGTCTATCAGATGAGGAAAGGGAAAAACTTAAACAGGTAGAGGAGAAATTTCCGTTCAGGGCAAATGAATACTATCTTGACCTGATTGATTGGTCTGACCCCGACGACCCTATAAGAAAGATAATAATACCCCAGACGGAGGAGCTGGATGAGTGGGGTAGTTTAGACCCATCAAACGAGTCAAGATATACAGTAGTCCACGGTCTGGAGCACAAGTATAGAGATACCGCAGTTATTCTAACCACTGAGTTCTGTGGTTCATACTGCCGCTTCTGCTTCAGGAAGCGACTGTTTATGCATCTCAAGCACGATGAGATAGCGAGGGATATAACACCCGATTTGGATTACATTGAAGAGCATAAAGAGATAACCAATGTATTATTAACGGGAGGCGACCCTCTTGCTCTATCAACCAGAAATCTGGAGACCTTAATAGGTAATCTCAGGGCAATGGACCATATTCGTATCATTCGTATTGGAACCAAGATACCAGCGTTTAACCCTTATAGAATACTCAGTGACCCCCATCTTCTTGAGGTGATAAGCAAATTCAGCCGACCTCGGAGAAGAATCTATATAGTTACACAGTTCAATCACCCGAGGGAGATTACAGAGGTGGCGATAGAGGCGGTGAACCTGCTTATCAAAGCGGGTGCTATATTGGTCAATCAGACGCCTATACTTCGTGGCATAAACGACAATCCTGATACGCTCAGGGAATTGTTTAAGAAGTTGTCTTTTATAGGTATATCGCCATACTATGCATTCCAGTGTAGACCAACGGTTGGTAATAAACCTTTTAGGGTTCCGATTGTGGAGTCATACTGGCTGTTTGAGAGAGCGAAGCAGGGGATATCGGGTCTTGCAAAGAGGGCTCGTCTTGCTATGTCTCATGCCACAGGGAAGGTGGAGATATTAGCGGTAACAGAGGATAACATTATATTACGGTATCATCGCTCCCCGGAGCCAGAGGATAGAGGCAGGGTTGTGGTGTTCAAGAAGAATCCGGATGCCTATTGGCTTGACCAACTGGGTGAACCATTAGAGGTAGTAACTCCTTAAACTCTGCCTGTTGATAATAATAAATTTTATGCGTTTTTATGATTTAAGAGCCCTATGACAATTATTTAGATATTCCTTCCATCAATTTCCTTACTAATGTCATGTTTTCTATGGAGGTATAGTTTACTCTCCAAAACGAATAGAACGCTCTCTGCAATGTTGGTTGCGTGGTCAGCTATCCTCTCCAGATTTCTGGCAATCAAGGCAAGCCATATGCCATAATCACCGAACTTCTGGTCCTTTGATATCTGTTTTATGGTCTTTATTACGAAGTTTCTGGTCTGCTCATTTATGACATTGTCTGATGTAATCACCCTTCTAGCCAGGTCCTCATCACCATTGAAAAGCGATTCCAAACTTTTGTTTAGCATATCAATTGCATAGTCAGCCATTTGGGGTATCTCATTTACGACATCTTGTTTTGGTAATCTTGCCAGTTTCATTACATATCCCGCAATATTCTGAGCGTGGTCGCCTATTCTCTCAAGGTCTCTATTTATCAGGATGGATGCTATAAGCATCCGCAAGTCGGTGGCTGTGGGTTGATATAGGGCGATTATCTTCACCGCCTCCTCCAGGTTCTCTACCTCCATCCTGTTAATCACCACTTCATCTTCATATTCAATCTTCTTTGCCAGTTCAGCATCCCTGTTCCTGTATGCGGTTATAGCTCTCTCAACCATCAGTTTTGCATAGGAAGCCATCTCGGTTATCTTCTCATTTAGTGCTCTCAATCTATTTGATAGCATATAGCACACTCCTTGAAAGCAAATATTATATCAGAACCTATCCAAATCTTCCTCTTAAATAGTTTTCAGTTCTCTTATCCTTGGGTGCGGTAAATATGTCATCTGTTAGACCAAATTCTACCATTTCTCCAAGCATCATGAAGGCGGTGAACTTGGATACTCTTGCTGCTTGCTGGAGGTTGTGTGTTACTATAACCACTGTATAATTGGACTGAAGTTCGTCTATGAGCTCCTCAAGTTTCGCAGTAGATATGGGGTCAAGTGCGCTGGCTGGTTCGTCAAGGAGAATTACCTCTGGCTCGATGGCGAGTGCTCTGGCAATACATAATCTCTGTTGTTGACCGCCTGAGAGTTCAAATGCTGACTTCCTCAATTTGTCCTTAACCTCATCCCAGAGATTGGCATCAATGAGTGCCTTCTCTACCCTCTCTTTAATAATTTTCTTATTTTTAATGCCATGAATTTTAAGCCCGTAAGCAACATTATCATAAGTTGACATAGGGAAGGGATTGGGCTTCTGAAAGACCATCCCAACTCTCTTTCTTAAATTGTATATATCATAGTTTTCAGTGTAGATATTTTCGTTATCAATGAGAACCTTACCATCTATTCTACAACCATCTATGAGGTCGTTCATTCTATTTAGACACCGAAGCAGAGTTGATTTACCGCAACCCGAGGGTCCCATTATAGCAGTTACCGTATTTGAGGTTATCTCCATATTAACATCTTTCAAGATGTGGGCATCATCAAACCAGAGGTTGAGATGGTCAATCACAATCTTACTCTTCTCATAAACTACCATTGTTGCTTCCTCCTTGACCGAATTCTTATCATTATAGCAATAATGTTCATACCAAGAACCAAAACCAAAAGAACAAAGGCGGTTCCATAAGCAATTGTTGTCTGCTCTTTAGGGAATGTGCCCTCGGTCATAAGGGCATAAATATGGTATGGGAGAGCCATGACCTTGTCAAATATTGAATTAGGAAGCCCAATCAGATAGAAGGCGGCGGCGGTGAATAGGATGGGTGCGGTTTCACCTGCTGCTCTTCCGATGGAGAGTATCACGCCAGTGAGAATATTAGGCAGAGCAGATGGCAGAACCACCTTTATAGTGGTCTGCCACCTGGTGGCGCCCATTGCAAGCGACGCCTCCCTGAATGAGTTAGGGACCATCTTCAGTGCCTCTTCGGTGGCTCTGATGATTATGGGTAGGATAAGTATCCCAAGGGTCAGTGAACCTGAGAGAACCGAAACACCAAAGTTGAAATACTTGACGAATATAGCAAGACCAAAGAGACCGAATACCACTGACGGAACTCCTGCAAGAGAGTTCACACCTACCCTGATTATTCTCTTTATTCTCTCTCCTCTTGCGTATTCATTGAGATATATGGATGATAGCACTCCGAATGGAAGTGAGAACAGAATCGCCCCGATGGATAGAAGAGCTGTGCCGACGATGGCAGGTAGGATTCCTCCCTTTGTCATAGACATTTTAGGTGGCTGTGATATAAACTCCCAGCTCAAAACGCTATAACCCTTGATTATTATATATGTGATGATAAGTATCAGAAAAGACAATGCGATTATAAGTGAGATTGTTGATAGTGCAAAGCCAAATATCTGTTTAAACCTTCTCATACTTCAGCTCTTCCCCGAATATATTCTGAGATAAGGTTGAATCCAAGAGTGATGATGAATAGAACCAGTGCTATGGAGAAGAGCGCATGATAGTGAATACTGCCGGATGCTGCTTCACCCATCTCTGCTGCTATGGTGGCGGTCATGGGTCTGACAGGTTTAAGATAGGAATGCGTCATCTGGGCTGCTCCACCGGCAACCATCAGAACTGTCATGGTCTCACCGATGGCACGAGCAAAGCCAAGTATTATTGCAGAGTATATCCCTGATTTTGCATAGGGGAATACCGCTCTGATGACTGTCTCCCAGTGATTTGAACCTAATGCATAGGATGCCTCTCTGATATCTCTTGGGACAGATGAGATAGCATCCTCTGCTAAACTTGTAATGGTGGGCAGAGCCATAAAGCCAAGAATGAACGAAGCATTTAAAGCACATAGACCGGTGGAGAGATTGAAGATGGACTTTATTGCCGGTGCGATTAGGACGATACCAATGAAACCATATATCACAGAGGGGATGCCCGCAAATAGTTCTATGGTTGGTTTTATTATGTCCTTCAATGCCTTCGGAGCCAGTTCAGAGATGAATATCGCTGAGCCCAAACTGAGGGGAACCGCAACTATCATCGCTAATAGGGTTACCTGTAGGGAAGCAAGGAATAGGGGAAGAATGCCAAACTCAGGTGTCGGCTCATGTGTGGGATACCATTTAGTCCCTGTCAGGAATTTAACAGGGCTTATATCAGCGAAGAATGGGATGCTCTGCGAGAGAAGAGTGAAGAAAATACCTGATAGAAATAGAAGAGATGATAGAGCGAAAAAGAGAAGGAATATCTTTATACCTAACTCCCTCATCGGTTCTTGTAAATCTTATTAAGCATAATAAAACACCATTAAATACTCGTGATTTCTTTCACTATATCATAGTAGTGGTAATATTCAATAGTTATTTTAATAAATATATAGGTTATTTTATATGTTTGTTGACTTGCTATAATCTCTTGTGTTAATTTCTTCTAAGTATGCCTGATAGAAAGCAGTTCGTTCATCTCCATGTCCATACAGAGTATAGCTTACTTGATGGGATGTGTCGTATTGAACAGTTAATCGCTAAAGCGAGGGATTTGGGTATGCGACATCTCGCCATCACTGACCATGGTAATCTTTTTGGAGTTATACCATTTTATAAAAAGGCGGTTGGGTCTGGAATAAAACCGATAATTGGAACAGAAGTTTATTTGACCTCTGGGAGTAGATTTGACAAGGTATCTAGTAAAACACCGAGAGAATTGTCTCATCTGATACTTATTGCCAGAAACGAACAAGGGTATAAAAATCTAATTGAAATATCCACCAGGTCCTATACTGAGGGCTTTTACTACAAACCAAGGGTTGATTATGAATTACTGCAGGAATATGGGGAGGGATTGATATGTCTCACCTCCTGCCTGAAGGGAGAAGTTCCAAGAACTATACTGAAGGGAGATATGGATGAAGCAGGTAAGGTGCTCTCACGGTATATTGATTTCTTCGGGCGTGAAAATGTGTTCCTTGAACTTCAGGACCATGGAATTGCTGAGGAAAGGATTGTGATAAAGGGTCTTGTGGAACTGTCTAAGAAGTCGGGCATTCCTCTGGTGGCAACTAATGATATACATTTTCTTAAGCAGGATGATTATGATATTCACGACACTCTGTTGTGCATTCAGACAGGTAAGAAGAAGAAGGAGAAAGACCGGCTGAGATTCTCTACCGACCAGGTCTATTTCAAGAGCGCTGAAGAGATGTATCAATTGTTTGATGAATTCCCCCATGCCTGTGAGAATACACTGAGAGTTGCTGAGATGACCGAACTTGAGTTGAAATTTGATGAACTGCACCTTCCCGAATTTCCGGTCGCTAATGGTCAAACACCACAGTTATGTCTCAGAAATCTCTGTGAGAAGGGTTTGAATGAAAGGTTCGGTGATAACATTAATGATGCTATAAAAATGCGTTTGGAACACGAACTGAACATTATAGATGAGATGGGATTTACCAGTTATTTCCTTATAGTGGCAGATATCGTTGACTATGCGAAGAAAAACGGAATTATGGTAGGTCCAGGGAGGGGGTCAGCAGCGGGGAGTTTAGTGGCCTATGTAACCGGAATAACCGATATAAATCCAATTGAGTATGGTCTTCTCTTTGAACGCTTTCTAAATCCGGAGAGGAAGGGAATGCCTGATATTGACATTGACTTTGAGGATGAGAGGAGGGATGAAGTAATAAGGTATATAATTAACAAGTATGGTAGTGATTCAGTAGCCCAGATAGCAACATTTGATACGCTTGGTGCGAAAGCGGCAATAAGGGATGTGGGGAGGGCACTGGATATACCTTTTGGGTTGGTGGATAGGGTGGCAAAGATGGTTCCGAGCGGAATGTCAATACGCAGGGCGGTAAAAGAGAGTGCAGACCTTGGTGAGATATACTCAGGGGACGATGAGTTGAGGAATCTACTTGATGTAGCCAGTTCCCTTGAGGGGCTTCCCAGGCATATTTCAAAGCATGCGGCGGGTGTGGTAATCGCCCCTGGCAAGCTATCGGATTATGTTCCCTTGATGGTTGATTCCAAAGGAGAGGTAGCAACACAATATCCAAAGGAAGTACTGGAAGAGTGTGGGCTATTGAAGATGGATATACTTGGTCTTACGACCCTTTCGCTCATTCGTCTCTGTCTTAATATGATAAGAGAGAGTCACAATGTAGAGATTGACATTAGCAATCTGCCGGTTGATGATGAGAAGACATACGAGATGCTGTCAATGGGAGAGAGTGATGGTGTTTTTCAGTTAGAGAGCCAGGGGATGAAAGATTTGTTGAAGAGGGTGGTGCCGAGGTCTTTTAAGGAACTCGTTCCAATTATTGGTTTGTATAGACCTGGACCTATGGGTGCTGGAATGATAGACGATTACATAGATAGAAAGCATGGAAGAAAGAAGGTTGAGTATTTAAACCCTGTATTAGAGGAGATATTATCAGAGACCTATGGTGTGATACTCTATCAGGAACAGGTGATGCATATTGCAAGCAAGGTTGCTGGCTTTTCAATGGCAGAGGCGGATTTGATAAGAAGGGCTATGTCTAAGAAGTCGGGTCCTGAGTTTATGGAGAGCTTGAAGGAGGACTTTGAAAAAGGAGCCAAAGCCCAGGGTATTGATAAGCGTGATGCTGAGTATATATTTGAGAAGGTGACACCATTTGCTGCCTATGGTTTTAATAAGTCGCACACCACTGCTTATGCGGTGATTGCATATCAGACCGCTTACCTGAAGGCGAACTACCCGCTTGAGTTTATGGTCTCTCTTCTTACGATTAAGTCGGGTGACACTGACAAGGTCATATACTATATCAATGTTGCCAAGAGAATGGGATATGAGATATTACAACCGGATGTAAACTCATCATTTGCTCACTTCAGCATAGAAAATGGTGCAATAAGATATGGTCTTACCGCCATTCTTAATGTTGGTTATAGTGCAGTTGAATCTATCGTATCCGCCAGAGAGGATGGTGATTTTAAGGGATTGACCGACTTCTGTTGCAGGGTGGACCTACGACTGGTTAATAGGAAATGCATTGAGAGTTTGATAAAGGCGGGTGCTATGGACTGTTTGGGATACACAAGGAGTGCTCTACTTGATGCCCTTGACACAGCAATTGAGTATGGGCACAGGAGAAGCAGTGAAAGCAAGGTGGCGGTAGCATCTCTTCTACCAGAGGAGGATATGGAGAGATTCAATGATGTGGTGAGGGAAAAAGAGGAGTTTGAGCAGGGGGAGATGTTGAGATATGAGAAGGAGGTGCTCGGTTTCTACTTCTCCGGGCACCCAATGGCGCAATATAAAGAGAGATTGCGTGGGATTATAACCTGCCAGTTGGGAGAGATTGAGAGTATACCAGCAGGGAGCAATGTTGTGGTAGCAGGTCAGATAATCATAAAAAGGCAGATAACTGATAAGAAGGGCAGGGAGATGGCGTTCTTCACCATTGAGGACGAGACGGGTTATGTTGAATGCGTCTCTTTCGCCAGTTCATACGAGAAAGCAGAATTTTTTCTGACCAAGGGGACAGTGGTGGTAGTAAGCGGGAGATTAGAGATGAATAATGGTCTTAAGATATTGGTGAATGAAATAATACCAGTTGAGGAGGCGGAGAGAAGTATGACCAATACCCTTAACATCAGGGTGCCAAGAAGTTTTATGGAAAGCGATGAAAATATGGAATCTCTCTATCAGTTCATTCTAAGCAGGACAACCACTGGAGGTATGATTGTGAGATTATATCTTGAGAGGGGCAGTGGTGATGGTGAAGTGGTGATGCAGTTGCCAAGGTCTTGTTCCATAATTGTGGATGAGGAGACAATCGGTGGATTGAAGAAACTGGTAAGTGGGTGTGAGGTATGGGCAAGCAGAGAAAGAATCAATGGGTAGGAATATGGCTGTTAAGAGAGTTAATGCATTTGTTTTGAAAGTTGACCCAGTTAGGGAGAATTCCCAATTAGTAAATATATTTTCTTTTGAATACGGTCGTCTTAAGACACTGTTGAAAGCAGGAAGGCAATCAGCAGCGAGAAGGGCAAGGTCAATTGAACAGCTCTCTGAATATGAGATTCTAATATACTTCAGGGAGACATCAGAACTGCATCTGATATCACAGTTTTCAATTATCAAGGATTTTCATAGGATAAGAGAGATGAGGTATGGACTATTTCATTCAATTGCAATTATAGAACATATATTAAAGCTCATGCCACTGAATGAGCCCTCTGAGAAGATATACAACCTTTTAAAGAAGTCGCTAATCGCCATTGAAGGTGGGTGTGATGCCAGAGTGGTATATCTGCTATTCAGGTTGTATCTACTTAAACATCTGGGGCTTTTGCCTCAAACAGAAGTATGCACATCGTGTTCACGGAAGTTAAGTCAGGATGCATACTATGTGCCGTATAAGGGAGGATTGGTATGTGCGGAATGTTTCAATGGAGAGGAGAATGGGAGCATATTTATGAAGTCGTCAATGGCGCTTGTTAAATTATTAAGGTCTTTGAGTTCGCTTTCTCTAAACGGGGGATTTGAAGCAAGAATTGGTGATGAATTGTTGAGGGATGCCAACAGGTTGCTTGATTTCCATATCTCTTACCATCTGGATGTGCAGTTGAAATCAACTGAGTTTCTGCGGTTTTAGATTACCCTGTGAATGGATTATTTGAATTTGTAATAGTAACAATTGGTTTGTTAGTGAAATAGTGCCTTCAACTCTCCAAAACTTGAAATACTAACATCATTTTTCGGTTCACCGAAGTATTCCATAATTCTCAACATCAGCTCCGCTCTATTATCCGCGTCTTCAAGCCCCTCAAATGGCATTGTCATGAAAATAAGTTTATATTTGGTTGAGGTGTATTGTAGCGAACTTGGACCCTGTGTTTGAGAGGTATTGTTTATCAAGGTTATGGCAGAATGGGTCAAGAGGTCGGGTTTAATTCTACCTGGTGTGTTATATGGATTATTTGTAGTGAAGGTCATATCCTGGGCAATAGAGCCGTTAGCTCCCCACGCGAATGGGGGATTAATCCAATAGTCGCTTATTGCAGACCTCAACTGGAGGACATCATAGGGAAATTGCCCTGAGTGAAAGTCGCCAGCCCCCGGGTATCTATCAGACAGATAACTCTGACTTATCAGCATCAGATGACCACCATTTGAAAGGTATGTAGAGAGGTTGTTCTCGTCCGGCACTGTCAGGGTGGTGCAAAAGCCAGAACCAAAGGTCTGTCCTGTAAACCAGACCACTGTGGAGAATCTTGAGAGCATGGCTTGACTTGGACCATTAGAATTATAGGGCACTTCATAATAATCATAGGAGTAGTCATTGGATAACAAAGCATTAGTATAGTAGTCCTTTACATCAGCATAGGAACCACCATTACTACCATCGTCATCAACTAATAGTATATTAGCAATTAAGAGTGAAGGTAATAGCAACATTAAGCCAATTATTCTCATCTTCTAACCCCTATATTATTATACCATACAATCTTATAAATGGTTTAATCAGTATAGTTTCTTTGCCAAATCACAAAGGATATGCGAAAAACGAGCATAGGTATGTTTATGATTTTTTTAATCAGATGTTATTTTTTAATTTTTTAATGGTTCAGAATAGGCAATGACCATTGACAATATTGGTGACAAACACCAATGAAGTAGTAATCTACTTACTTATAATTTTCTTAAGATATTTCTCATATAGGTCGGGGCGTAATTTCTTCGTTCGCTCTCTTGCCTTATTAATTCTCCACTTTGATATCTCTTTGTGGTCGCCAGATATCAGGACTTCAGGAACTTTGATACCCTTAAACTCATATGGTCTTGTGTATTGAGGTGAGTCCAGGAGATAACCGGTAAATGTCTCCTCCTCAATTGACGATTCGTTTCCAAGGACCCCTGGGATTAACCGTGAGACCGCTTCTATCAACACCATTGATGGAATCTCACCACCTGAAAGTAAGTAATCACCTATTGATATTTCCTCATCAACATAGAGTTCACGGATACGTTCATCAATGCCTCTGTATCTACCGCATATAATGATTAGCCCCTCTCTTTTACTCAGTTCTTTTACATACTGTTGGTCTAATACCCTTCCCTGTGGTGTAAGATATATAACATTGACCGGATTCTCATTTTTAATATTCTCAATGGCGAGGGCAAGGGGTTCGGGCTTCAACACCATACCTGCACCTCCACCATATGGGTAGTCGTCCACAACCCGATGAGGGTCGCTGGTAAAATCCCTGAGGTTATGGACCCTGATATTCAGGAGTCCCTCTGATATCGCTCTCTGTATTAAACTGGTCTCAAGGAAGTTTGAGAATATCCCAGGGAATATGGTTATAATATCTATCCTCATAGGTATCAACCGTTCTCTGCCTTGGGAATCTTCAGTTTCACATATTCATCGGTAATTCCAATTATATAATATTCGCAGAATGGAACTAAAGTTCCATCGCTGAGAACAAGAACATCCGTTCCACCTGTATATATCACATAGTCAATTTTACCCAGAATTTTATTCTCTTCAGAGATGACATTCTTGTCAACCAGTTCAAATTCGTAATATTCATTTTCAGGTAATTCAGGCAGTTCTTTTATCTTGACAAGAATGGTTGTATTCCGGAAGCCCTCCGCAGAAGACCTGCTATCTACTCCCTCTAAATGAATGATTGACCGAGAGTGGTGCATCCCTCTCCAGATAATGCTGATAGTTTCTAAGCCCTCTTCTGTGATATATGCTACTTTGTTAATGTGTTCGTATAATCTCCTATCGTCAACTGTTTGGAATATAAGGTCCCCTTTAATACCAAAAGGGCGAAGTATCTTGCCTATGATGGCATACTCTTTCTCTGACACTTGCTTGATGGACTCAAATCCGGTTCTACTCAACTATTTTGAAAGATGCCCTCTTCCCGAGCTTCATCGCGACTGCCTGTATCAGTGTTCTTAAAGCCCATGCAGTTGTTCCACTTCTTCCTATGACCTTGCCAAGGTCGTTTTTATCCACCTCCAGGGTAACATGGATTATATCGTTCTCATTATCTATTTGAACCATCACCATTTCGGGGTGGTCAACAACTCTTGATACTATGTATTTTACCATCTCCTCAAGTTTAGATTCTTCGTTTGTCTGGTATTCAGTAATCATCTTGACTCTCCTTCTTCTAATTTTTTCTTCCTTTCTTTCAATTTATCCAAAATCCCCTGCTTCTTAAACAAAGCCATAACCCTATCTGATACCTTCGCTCCTTTTTCTATCCAGTTTAGTGCTACTTCTTCATCTATCTTTATCTTTGGTGGTTCAATGATAGGGTTATAGTAGCCAATTTCTTCAAGGTATTTACCATCTCTCTTAAATCTACTCTCCGTTACCACTATACGATAGAACGGTTTATTAGTAGAACCCATTCGTCTCAATCTTATCTTCACTGCCAATTGTTCTTAACCTCCAGTTAAAAATTTATTAGTATTGTTGAACTAAAATATTAAGAAATTTAACACATATCTGTCAAGTTTTATTAAGTATAGAATTTATAGATTGCAAACTTTTTATTGTTTATAGATACTTTCTACCATAAAATGGAATTGACAATAATAACATAGATTGAGATAATGATTAATTATGGATTCTGTTTCTCTGGAATCTGACTTTGCTTTATTCAGAAGGATTGTCAGGGCTGATTATCATCATCTGATGGGTGTGGAGGACCTTGATACTGATGTTAATATAAAACCGCTAATCCTTCTTCAATCTATAGAGGGTCATGCACACAATGGTCACGCACTTTTTCACCGTATAAGGTTTACAGATGTAGATACTGCTGATGTGGTGAGAGCTCTGGGTTTTGACGCTGACAGTATAAAGGCAGAAAGACAGAGATTGATAGACGATGTTAGAGATTATGTGGATGCATATTTCAATGGTGACCATAGAGATAGATTGGTAAACAATGAAGGTAAACCGTTTTTCGGTGTCCCTGTTTTAGGTAAAATAAAGGTAAATCCTGCCAAGGTGATGAAGGGCATTTATTTGGGGGGTGAGAGGGACACTCCAGAGGTGAGAAGAGAGGTAGAGAGAGCAAGGGGTATAACCATAGGTGCTGGCAAGTGCTTCACTGTTGATACGAATATTATGAGGGTGATGGGTTTTAATGGCGAGAGATTGGCTACAGAGAGTAATGAAAACAGGATTGATGAGTTCAAAAGGCGTGGGTTGATTGTAGATAGAAGACCGGATGACAATAGATACAGGTATAAGTATATAAGATACTGGAATGGACCTGGTCATTCAGATGATGCAGCGGTAGTTGTTGCAGGTCTCATCTGGGGGCTTGATACTGCACTTGGGGTGTTTATTGCCGATGCCATAGATACTATAGAAAAATATACCACTATCTATAATGATTGGGATTCTATTATTGCAGATGAAATAGGTGATAAGATACCAGAGATATCAGATTCTAGAGATGACCTTTTGCTATTGACCTATCTCAGTGCCGTGCCTGAAGGGATGGAGGAGAGTTATCCTGATTCATCTCTTAGATACTTTCTAAAGAAAGACCGAAAAACAGGTATGACTCTTCTAAATAGTCACATAAATTTCATCAGGGGAAAGCCATTTATATCAGTTAACACACTCCCCAATCCAATTGGTATAGAGGAGTTCTATGATGTCATAAGAGCAAGGGTGTTGAAGGAGACCGAGGCGAGAATACCTGACACAGCAACTTTAGATAGTTTAACATCACCTATATCAAGCATCATATCAAAGGATTATCTGGTAGTTAATGAGGGAGAGAACATTGCTTCTATAGCCAGGGAAATGGGGAAGAGGAGGTATGATTTTGCAATTATTGTGGATGATGATGGAAAAATTAAGGGTGTGGTAAGAGCGAAGGACATACTTCATTACATTGATACAAATTAATACAGGGATTAATCAAAATATAAAGTGTTATGATAGTTCAAGATTTGATGTGCTAAAATACCCGTGTATATAGGTAGCTAAAATTATGTTTCTTAAAAAGATAAAACTGCATGGTTTTAAATCGTTTCCGGAGAATACCACCTTAGAGTTCAGGGAGGGTCTTACTGCAATTGTGGGTCCAAATGGCTGTGGTAAGTCAAATATTGTGGATTCCATTATGTGGGTGCTTGGAGAACAGAGACCCAGTATATTGCGTGGTGAGAGGATGGAGGATGTAATCTTCAAGGGGACGGAGAATAAATCTGCTGTAGGTATGGCAGAAGTTGAACTGACTCTTGGTAATGCGTCGGAAATAAATGGTAATGGTGATGAGGAACTTACCATACTAAGGAGGTTATACAGGTCGGGTGAGAGCGAATATCGCATCAACGGCAGGCGAAGCAGATTGAAGGATATTCGCGGTCTGTTCTATGGCACTGGAATTGGTAAGAGATTCTATACAGTGATTGAACAAGGTATGGTAGATGCGGTTCTATCTACGGCGCCCGAGGAGCGGAGGAGGATATTTGAGGAGGCGGCAGGTATCTTCGGTTATAAGATGAAGAAGCAGGAGGCACAGCGACGGCTTGAGGCGACCAGGATGAATGTTGAGCGCGCAAAGGATATAAAGGAGGAACTTGAATCTCAGGCGCGGTCGCTCAGAAGGCAGGCATCAAGAGCAAAGAGGTACTTAAATCTGAGAGAAGAACTTTCATCTCTTGAGGTGTATGTTGCTTATATGAGGTTGCAGGGAAATGAAGAGACATTGGAAAAACTGAATATGGAATTAGATGAACTTAATAACAAGAGGGAGAACTTGAGTTCGGAGATATCATCTCTTGAGAAGTTATTATCTGAAAAGAGGTCTGATGATGCGAGGTTTGCAGTAATCATAAATGAGAAGGTGGAAGGCAAGAACAGAGTGCAGACAGATATTGCATCTATTGAAGGTAATATAAAACTTCATGAGGAGAGAATAAAGACAGCCGGGGTGAGAATAAGTGAGATTGAAGAAGAGCAGAAAGCGCTAACGAGAAAGAGGGGAAGGATTATTGAGGAGATTAAAAGATTGGAGGGTAAGGATACCGGCTTTATGGCACGAATTGACTTCATTGAATATATCACAAGGAAGAGAGCGAGATTGATAGATAAGAGGATGCAGAATCTTGAGAGGTTGAATAGTGAGCTTGAGAGTGCAAGAGCAAGGGCTTATGAGGCAACTTATGAATTATCAAGATTGCAAAATGAAATAAATGACAAGAGAACCTTAGTGAATAAGATTGAGACAAAGATTGAAGCACTCAAGAGGGAGAAGGTTGGTTTGATGGCGAGGGACGAAGAGTGCAAAAGGGGATTATCGTTGATAGAAAAGGAACTGAGAAGGTTTAAGAAGGAGAAGAAATTACTCAATGGGGATATAGAGAATGTGAGGGGGAAGATAGACGGGTTGAATGTGGAGGTGAATAAGACGAGGGAGGAGCTCAAAGAGGCGGAGTTTCGTCTTGCAAGGGTGAAGGGTGCAATTGAGGACCTATCAGCAATTCCCCCAGCATCTGTTATCTATGGTTATAAGGTGATAAGTGATGAGATTGGTGATAGCGGAATTAAGAAGGGTGATTTGAAGCCGAAACAGGGCTATGAGAAGGCATTCAGGGCTGCCACATTTTTACTCAATTATGTCATAAGCACCAAAGATGAAAAAGAGATGCAGAGAATAATAAAAGGAGTTAAAAAGAGTGCTGATGTTCTATTTAAGATTCCATTGGATAAGGGCAGAAGCATTGTTAGGCGAGATGCCGTTCTCGGGTATATGACTGATTATGTGGTTGGTGATGGTGCGGATGAACTTTTTGGTGATATGCTTCTTATAAAGGATATTAAGGGTGCTTTAACCCTTCTCAAAGACGGGGTGATTCCAAGAAGTGGTCTGGTAACCCTTGATGGCTATCTGATTTTACCTGATGGAACAATCTTCGCCTCGCTCTCTGATGTATCAAATAGGGATTTGGAGAAAGTGTCAGCATTGGATATAAGTTCATTAGAGGAGCACATTGCAAGGTTAAGGAGTAAGAAAGAAGAGAGGGAGAAACAAATTCAAGAGCTTAGCAAAGAATTAGAGGTAAAGGAATCAAAGGTTGAGAAGTTGGAGGTGGAGGAGGAGAAGTTAGCAATACGAAAAAGCGCACTGTTAGATGAGAAGAAGCGTGTTGAGCGCTCTCTTGATGTATGCCTTCTTGATATGGAGGATGCAGAAGGTGAACTCATGGAGCGTATAAAGACACTAAAAGACATTGAGGATGAGTTCAAGAGTGCAAAAGGTAAAGAAGAGAAAGTGCGTAGAGAGGTGGATAGAGTTTCTGAGTTAATAAATGTGAATCGCTTCAAGATTGAGAGGTCAAACAATGCCTTGAAACGTCTTGAGATAGAGCGCAGGAATGCTAAGAATAGGTTGGGCGATTGCGTTGAAAGATTGGAGCACTTTAGGAGAGAACTGATAGAGATAGATGAGAGAATGGATAGAATAAGATTAGAGATACCTGAACTCAAAGAGATGATGGAACAATCAGAGGTAGAGATAAAGTCACTTGAGTCAGAGGTTGCTAAACTGAATGAGAGTTTGAAGAACTATGATAGTGAGCTATTCCAGTTGAGGTCAGAGAGGTCTGAAATTGAGAAGGAAATAAGTAAACTTGAGATTGACCTTAAGTCAAGAGAGGAGAGTGCGTTCAATCTTAATGAATCGGTGTTGAGATTGAAAGAAGAGATAGGCAGGTTATCGGGTGAGACCAGGGCAGAGGTTGATTCTATAAGTCGCTCCTATAATGTTTCGCTTGTTGACTACGAGCCGGAGGATGAACTGGTGGGTCTTGGTGTTGATGAAGCACAGTTAAAGATTGAAGAGGTAAGGGATAAACTTTCAAAGATGGGTGAGATAAACTTTGAGGCGGAGAGGGAATATGAGCGCGTTAGGAAGAGGATTGAGAATATGGATGCTCAGCTTGAAGACCTCAAAGAAGCGGAGGAGAATCTCATTGAGACCATAAGTTATCTTGATAAAACATCAAGAAATTTTCTGGTGGATATGATAGAGAAGGTTGACAAGCAATTTAAGGAACTGTTCAACAAGATATTTAAAGGCGGTAATGCTCGCATATACCTTAAGGAAGGAGTTGACCCGCTAAAGGCAGATATCCTTATAGAAGCGGTTCCTGAGGGTAAGCGTTTATCTACCATACACCTTCTCTCTGGTGGGGAGAAGGCGATGGTTGCAATAATTCTTCTATTTGCTATATTGAATGTGAAGCCGGCGCCCTTTTGCTTTCTAGACGAGGTTGATGCCGCCCTTGATGATGTTAATACAGTTCATTTTGTAGATATGCTCAATTTTCTGAAGAGCAGGATACAGTTTATATTAATAACTCATAATCGGCAGACGATGGAGATTGTTGACAACATCATTGGTATAACTATGGAGGAGGCGGGTGTATCTAAAGTCATCTCGGTCTCGTTGAAGGAGTTGGCTAAAGGGTAGTCAATTCTGGAGGAGATATGTCTATTGTAATTGATGGTGAGAAACTGAATATAAGTGATGTAGTGAAAGTATCTCTTGAACGAGAAAGAGTTGAGGTCTTATCCGATGCAGAGTCGTCAGTAAACAGGTCAAATCAGTATCTCAATGAACTGATTGAGTCAGACAAAGCAGTATATGGTGTCAATACAGGTGTGGGAGAACTTGCTGGAGTTAGAGTTGAGAGAGATAAAATTAGGGAACTCCAGTTGAACATCATAAGGTCTCATTCCGCCTGTGTTGGGGAGCCGGCGCCGGATGAGGTCGTTCGTGCCACAATGTTGATATTGTCAAATACACTTCTTAGAGGCAATTCAGGGATAAGGTTTAAGGTTATTAAGACCATAGTTGATTTGCTGAATAGAGGGGTTGTCCCGTCAGTTCCGGAGAAGGGTTCCATTGGCGCATCGGGAGACCTCGCACCACTTGCACATATTGCTCTTACGCTAATAGGTGAGGGAAAGGTGAGGTATGAGAATAAAGTGGTTGAGAGTAGAGAAGCCCTCAAATCCGTAGGTATTGACCCAATTGTTTTAGAACCGAAAGAAGGGCTGTCGCTTATCAATGGTTGCCATTACTCAACAGCCATTCTCGCTCTTCAGATACATAGAATAGAAAATCTACTGCTGAACTCCATAACGGCACTGGCTATGCTCGTTGAGATATTCAAGTCACCTTTTTCACCGTTTGACGATAGAGTTCATACGGTCAGACCTCATGCTGGTCAGAGAAGGGTGGCGGAGATTATAAGGGCACTTCTTGAAGGTAGTAAGGTGGTGGGGGAGAGTTCAGATAAGGTGCAGGATGCGTATTCCATCAGGTGTTATCCTCAGGTCGCAGGTGCTGTTCTTGATACACTTAGCTATGCAAGGTCAATATGTGAGACAGAGATGAACTCATCAGTTGACAACCCGCTTCTGTTCGCTGATGATGAAAAATACCTGTCAGCAGGTAACTTCCACGGTCAGCCAGTTGCATTTGCCTGTGACTTCCTATCTATTGCTATTACCTCACTATCAGCGATAATGGAGAGGCATATCAACCGCCTTCTAGACGAGAAAATATCTGGTTTGCCGGCTTACCTGACCGACGATGCTGGTCTAAAGGTTGGTTATATGATTTCTCAATATACTGCCGCCTCGCTTCTGGCGGAGAACAGGGTTCTCTCACATCCATCAAGTATTGAAGCAATACCTGTCTCTGGCGAACAGGAGGACCACCAGTCAATGGCGCCGGTAAGCGCCCTCAAGTTGAGAAACATAGTTGAGAATGCTGAGACCATTTGTGCGATTCTCCTGATGTGCTGCGCTCAGGGGGTGGAACTGGCAGGATTAAAAGGTAAACTGGGTAATGGAACAGGAGTTGCTTTTGAGAGAATAAGGGGTATAGTTCCACACCTGACTAATGACAGGGTAATATCAAAAGATATTGATAAATTAACTAAATATGTAAGAAAAAATGAATTATTGGGTGCGGAATATTTTAGTTAGCTTTTATTTGTAGTTACAAAACAGGATATTTACAAGTTCGGTTCTTAACACCATCAATCTTTCTTACATTTTGAATTATTATTTCAAATACTCAATTAAATTTTAGGTGTAAGCCCTTAATTCTCACATTTAAACATAGAATAATGGCTAACCATAGAGGGAGTATCTGTGAAAATAAGATTCGTATATATTGTTCTGTTATTTTCAGTGCCTTTATCTCAGTATATGATGGTATTATGCTATATTATCTGATAAGTTGAGTCATGAAAGTATATCTTGACTGTATTCCGTGTTTTATCCGTCAGGCGCTTCAGGCAGTCAGATTCTGCACTGATAATGTTGACGAGCAGGAGCGTATTCTTAGAAAGATATTGGAGAAAGTTCTATCTATGTCGTGGGATATAACTCCACCAGAGATGGCTCATATTATCCATGGAACGATAAGGGAGAGATTCGGTGAAGACCCATATAAGATTGTGAAGAAACAGTCAAACGATGTTGCTTTATCTCTTGTGGATTGGATGAGGGATTTTATTGGTGAGAATGGTCTTGATGGTGCAGTCCGTCTTGCCATCGCAGGTAATATAATAGATTTTGCTGTGGTAGATGAGGTTATAATTGGAGAGAGTGTTAAGAAGCTGGTTAATATCAAGCCCGTAGTGTATGAAATTGAAAGTTTGGAATCTTCATTGAGGGATGGAGGCAGTATTCTTTATTTTGCTGATAATGCGGGCGAGGTCGTCTTTGATAAGGTGTTCATAGAATATGTGAGATTAAATTATCAAGTAAAAAATATTTCATTCGTTGTTAAAGGAGGACCAATTATTAACGATGCAACAGTGCAGGATGTAGAGTATATCGGTTTGAATGGGCTTGAGGATGTTGAGATATTAGAGATATCCAATGGTGATGATGGAACTGGTCCAGATAGGAACTCTGATGAGGTTAAAAAATGGATAAAATCCCATGATATTGTAATCTCTAAAGGGCAGGCAAACTACGAGGGTTTGAATGAGTTAAGTGGTATATTCTTTATGCTTGTGGTGAAGTGCAAATTGGTTGCTGATGATGTTGGAACGAAGGTAGGCGATGTAGTCCTCTATCATAGTAAATGAGAAACACCCAGTTGCTTGAATGTTATGAAGTTTGTTAAAATACCATTGGATATTGAAGCAGGAGGTTGGATATGTCCGGTCATTCTAAATGGTCCACTATTAAGAGGAAGAAGGCAGCACAGGATGCCAAGAAGGGCAAGATATTCTCAAAACTTATTAGGGAGATAACCATTGCAAGTAAACTTGGTGGTGGCGATGAGGAGTCGAATCCCCGACTCCGTATGGCGGTTCAGTCAGCGAAGGAAGCAAATATGCCCAAGGAGAACATAGAGAGGGCAATAAAGAGGGGAACCGGTGAACTGCCGGGAGTTGAGTATGAGGAGTTAACATTAGAGGCGTATGGACCATGTGGAGTTGCCATTCTTATTGATGCATTAACAGACAACAGAAATCGCACAGTTGGTGAGATAAGATATATCCTGGATAAGTTTGGTGGTCGGCTTGCTGAATCCGGCTCTACCATATGGAATTTTGAGCGTAAGGGTCTTGTGGTTGTAGAGGGCGAGGGCGTGGATATAGACGAACTACTTGATACAGTCATTGAGGCAGGCGCAGATGATGTATTGCGGGAGAACGACCTGATTGAGATATATTCTAATGTAGAAGTCCTGAACGATGTAATTGAAGCAGTGGACAGAGGTGGATATAGTAGAAAACTTGCAGAGATAAGTATGGTTCCAAAGACAACAGTTCGGCTGGAGGGTAAGGATGCTGAGAAGCTCCTGAATCTATTAAATAATCTTGAAGACCAAGACGATGTCCAGAAGGTATGGACGAACTTTGACATTCCGGATGAGATTATCACTGCTCTTGCAGAAGCATAGACCTATAAGATTGTGGCTTAGTCCTTTTGAGGAGACCTGGTCTGTATGAGTGAAATAGTAGTAATGGGCATAGACCCAGGTCTGGCTAACACAGGTTTAGGTATTATTGAGTTCAATGAAAGTGAAGGTATAGTATCAATAACATCTGATGTTATCAATACCAGAACAATAGATTTAGAGTATAAGAGATTGTATAAGATATATTCAAAGATGATAGATATAATTGACCATACAAAACCACATATTGCTTCTATGGAAAATGTGTTTGTGGACAGGTCCACAATGTCATCAGGTATTGGTGTTGCATATGCGAAGAGCGCTATTGCGGTTGCGCTCGCTCAGAGAGACATCGCTCTCTTTGAATATGAACCGTCCACGATTAAAATGGCTATAACGGGAAACGGGAGGGCGAGCAAGGAACAGGTCAGAAGAATGGTGAAACAGAGATTGGGTATATCGGAGAGGGTGACCCAGCATGTATGTGATGCATTAGCAAGCGCCCTATGTCACATTCAGAGGGAGGGGCTACTGTGATAGAGACCATCACCGGAACAGTGCTTGGAGTGAGCGAATCTTCGGTGATGATTGATATTGGCTTCGTTAATTTAAGTGTCCTGATTCCTCCATTTTATCAGGAGAGAATGGCAGAGTGCATAGGTAGTGAGATTACACTTTATACTCACCTATCAACAACTATTTCCTCTAACAAACTGAACATATCCCTGATGGGCTTTGTGGATAAGGCAGACAGGGCTCTATTCAGGAGTTTAACTCAGGTTCCGGGGATTGGGGATAGGGCAGCGCTTGCGGTTATGCAGAAGCCGACCAATGAACTTATTGATGCAATTAACACCGGAAGGGTGGATGTCTTAAATTCGCTTCCCGGTGTAGGTGTCAAGAAGGCAAGGCAGATTATAACCACTCTTGCAGGCAAGATTGTTACCGAAGAGGTGGAAAGGGCACCTAAGGGCGGTATCTGGGATGATGCCCGTAAAGCCCTCTCGGCACTCGGTCTCTCAACCCGGGAGGTTGAGCAGGCACTCATAAGATTAAGAGACACTATTGGAACCCCTGAGACAGTTGAGGATGTAATCAAACACATCTATCAGGAGAGGTCATAATGGCGAAGAAGGGTAAGAGGGAAATAGGTGAGGAATACCTGAAGAACCTCAGACCGTCCAAACTTGACGAATATATCGGTCAGGAAAAGGTTGTTGAGAACCTAAAGATTACAATAAGGGCGGCAAAAGAGAGAGGTGAACCCCTTGACCATATTCTGTTCCATGGACCGCCGGGTCTTGGCAAGACGACACTTGCTTACTGTATTGCCAATGAGATGGGGGCAGATATCGTCGCATCATCGGGACCAACACTGGAGAGACCGGCAGACCTGGTGGGAATACTGACCAATCTCAAGAAAGGGGATGTTCTGTTCATAGATGAGATACATCGCCTCCCTCGTATTGTAGAGGAGTTTTTATACCCCGCACTGGAGGACTATCGCATAACAATACTTCTTGATAAGGGACCCCACGCCAGGAGTTTGAATATAAACATTGAGAGGTTCACTCTTATCGGTGCAACCACCAGGATTGGTTTATTGACTGCTCCGCTTAGAGAGAGGTTTGGCATATTTCATCACCTTGACTTCTACCCTGATGGCGAACTAATAGAGATTATAAAGCGCTCAGCGAGGATACTGGGAGTAGATATAGATAGTGGTGGGGCAGAGGTGATAGCGGGGCGGAGCAGGGGGACGCCAAGGATTGCCAACCGCCTTCTGAAGCGGG
>Ga0164310_10000331_pt1 | contig 24713 bp, 21 predicted proteins | sample GuaBasSedimGuay1_FD_121795 | JGI IMG/M metagenome (GOLD analysis project Ga0164310, IMG submission 121795) | Subseafloor sediment microbial communities from Guaymas Basin, Gulf of California, Mexico - Guay1, Core 4569-9, 0-3 cm | ecosystem: Environmental > Aquatic > Marine > Hydrothermal vents... | reverse complement strand
CTTTTTATATCAGGTAAATCCTTTTGAATGTCTGCTATTTTTGATGGCCCATCAATTAAAGCTTTAATCTCTTTTGCTCGTGCAATATATTGCTTTGCTTTTGAATAATAGCTATCTCGAATTCTTGCTGAGGGTTCTACTGTTATTAATTTATTTAGCAATTCTGCTGCTTTAAGAAACAAATCAAAAGCACTTTTTAAATCGCCCTTTCGTTCAGCCTGGATAGCTTTTGTAGCGGTTTTTTTCACTCTTTCGAACAAATATTTAGTTTCAGACATTTTTTCACAATCCTTTTTTTTATGCGAAAGATTATTTATAATCAATTTAGTCGTTCCAATTATTGAAGGTTTTCAAATAAAATAATACCTTTGATGAAAAATTTTCTCTCCCTGAACATACTTTTGCTATCTTTGAAAGCATTTAAATATTGGTTCTTTGACCAAAAGTGTTAAAGGTGAAAAATTAATGGCTTTAAGGCAAAGTGTTAACAAGCGCAAAGGTAAATGGGGTAGGGTAAAGGAATTTGAGATAATTGAACGTGCGCTTATCATTGATAATGATTTACGTGAAAAAATGTTAAAGGAAATTCCTCGGTTAAAGGTTATTACTCCAACTGCAATTTGCCAAAAATACCAAGTTCGAATGCATGTTGCTAAAAAGATTATTAAAGAACTGGTTGATAGTGGGAAATTGACATTCCATAAAAAGACTGCTTATACAAAAGTTTACAAGGCCGTTTAAATCCGGACAATTTTCCCCTTTTTTCCTTATAATTTTCAGTTGGTTATTTTTACTGTTATTTTCTTAAGAGTTCCGTCTTTTAGGAGCAAATAACCTTGTGGTCTTTCGGGTTCTGATGTAGAACTTATCAACCACACATAAGGATTTACTTCCATGTAGAATAGATCTGTTCCTGAGGGTTTGGGTGCTGCAGGGTGGGTATGATAGATTGCTATCAATTTCAACCCTTGTTGTTCAATTTTTTTGTAAATATCTAACAAGGTAATAGGATCAACTGAAAAAGTAACTTGTGATCTATCTTCATTCTCCGGTGTAAATACTACTTTCGAGTGGGCTGTTTCTCCCTCAATTTTTCCCCCTATTATTGAAACGGATTCGTTTGGTAGCGCCTTTTGGGCATGAAAAACTATTTTTTCAAGTAACTTTCTTGGTAAAACTATTGTTGAAATTTTTTCCATAAATGAGAAAATAAGAAATCAAGACTAATAATGCTTCGGTTCCTTTTTACTTTCGACTGGCACTACTGGCCTTGATAAAAAGCGAAGATTTTTTTGGTGCGAGGAGTGAGACTCGAACTCACGAACCCCTACGGGACAAGATCCTAAGTCTTGCGTCTTTGGCCACTTGACTATCCTCGCAACCCTTTGAATTAAAAATGTGGTTTGGTTGCTATAAAAAATTATTTGTCAGTAATTAATTTAAACCGAAATTAAGTGCGCTTCTTCAATAGAGGAGGGGGCTTGTTCTTAATGAACTTCAAAAGATCAAATCACGACAAAAATAACTATCCTAAACTATTAAAATACAGATCAAATATTGTTATAATAGGTGCCATTTGTTGAGCAAAAAACCCATTTTAGTGACACAAAATTTAGTGAAAATTTTCTCCCGAGGAACGCCGTTAGAAGTTCATGCATTAAAAGGCGTGAATTTAGAAGTACAAAAAGGTGAGATGGTCGCTATTATGGGGCCAAGTGGCTGTGGAAAAACAACGTTATTAAATATGATTGGAGGGCTTGACAAACCCACTTCCGGCAAGGTCTGGATTGCTAACAAAGAAATTACCGGTTTTTCTGATACAGAAATGACCACTTTTAGAAAACAAAACCTTAGTTTTATCTTTCAGTTCTTTAATCTGTTTGACGTTCTAACAGCTGTGGAAAATGTTGCCTTGCCCTTATTATTAACAGGCATGCCAACTTTTGAGGCAGAAGAAAAAGCCAAAACACTTTTACGTGAAGTGGGTTTGGGAAGCCGTTTGTATAACCGACCAAATGAAATGTCGGGCGGTCAGCGACAAAGAGTTGCCATCGCTAGATCTCTGATTACACAACCCCAAATTATTCTTGCTGATGAACCTACCGGTGACCTTTCGAGTATGATTGCTCGCGACATTATGAAACTCTTTCGACGGCTCAATGAAGATTACGACCAAACATTTGTACTAGTTACCCATTCAGAATTAATTGGTTCCTTATGCGATAGGATTATCAAAATGCAAGATGGCATTATCATTTCTTAATCTCATTTAAAATAAAATGAGAAATAGTTTTAAAGTTTAATAGCTTCCTTTTGGTTATGTCAATCGAAGAAACTTCACCTGAAAAAAGCGAACTTCTATTGGAAAAAGCCTTTGAAGAAGAAATTGAAATTGAAACGAAAACAAGTTACTGGAATGTTTTCAAATGGTCAATGTACGATTTGGCAAATACCATCTATTCTATGGTTATTGTTTCACTAATTATTAACCAGTACGTATTAATTATTGGGCAACTTGAACTGGGGCTTACATATTCCCGTGCAGACGCTATTTACAATGGTGTACTCGCAGCTGTGCAAATTATAGTTGCAATAGGCATGCCAATCATAGGTGCATTAAGTGATAACGCAGGAAAGCGAAAACCATTTGTTATAGTTTTAACTGGAGTGATATTGCTTTTTGCCAGTTTATTAGGTATCTATCATAGTTTAGCAATGGTCCTCATATTTTACATAATTGCAAATATTGCCTATCAGTGGAGTCTTGCTTTCTATGATGCAATGCTTGCCTTTATTGCCAATCCCAAGGATGTTGGAAAAGTGGGGGGATTTGGCGTTGCTTTTGGTTATTTTGGCACTCTAATAGGCATGGGCGTTATGCTTGCCCTCCAGTCACTTTGGGGCGCGCCTAATAGCAACCCTGATAATGGCCAAGTTGTTTATGGCTACTATGGAAAACCCTGGGCCTTCATTATCGCCATGGCACTTTTTGCACTTTTCGCCATTCCCTTTATATTTGTTAAAGAACGACAGAAAATTGGCGGGATGCCCCCAGCAAAGGAGCTAATTGTAGGAACCTTCAAACAAGTTGGAGAAACATTTCGTGATATTAAGAAGCATAAAGAAATGGTCAAATTTGTCTTGGGTTATTTCCTTGTTGTAGATGTGGCAAATATTATTGTCGCAAAAATGTTTTTAATTGTTCGAGACGGGTTATTGATGGATGAAAGCTTTAGCTATGTCTTCATTATTATATCAACAGTTTCTGCTGTAGCTTTCACTTATTTCATAGGTATGATCGCTTCAAAATGGGGCGCCAAAACAGCCTTTTATATAGTAGGACTGCTTTGGGGTATTGCAATTGTCATCGGTGTAGTGATGATTTTCTTTGCAGCACCAATTAAAATAGGAGCGAATTTTCCCTTTATTTTAGTAATAATTATGGGACTTCTCGCCGGACCTGCCCTTGGTGGTACATGGGTAGCCCAAAGAGCAATGGTTACAGAACTTGCACCCAAAGAAAAATTTGGAGAATACTTTGGTTTTTCAAAACTCAGTGGCAAAGTTTCTGCCTCTATTGGCCCGCTAGTATGGAGCGGTGTGTTCCTTCTCTACGAATTCATTGCAAGTCATTTTTGGGCGTACCATACCCAATACAAGGCTTATGGATATGCAATGTTGGCGACAGGATTGATTATGGGCGCAGGCCTCCTGATTATAGCCTTTGTAAAACCATCTAAATCAATAATCATTGAAGCGGAAAAATTAGAGAAAAAGGAAGGAGAATCCCTTTAAGGGGTTTTTCTTTTAATCTTCTCTCTTCTTTTTTTAGCTACTTTTAAATAGAGCCATCTAAAGAGTGTATGAAGATGTATCAATGAAAGAACGCAAATATGTTGCAAAAGGACCCATTTTTGAGTTAATTAAAGAATTAACAGATGATATTAAAATTACAAATGAAACGAGAGAAAACATCATAGCTTATTTGAATGAACATGTCAAAAAGGAAATCTCTGTTCTTTGTGAATGGTTCCTTGATGTATCAAATTTGCAAGGGAAAAGAACAATTCAAGAAAAAGAATGGGAATTTATTTTAAAGAAAAAGTCGATAAAATAAAATTAGTCTGAAACTTTTGACTCTATTGTGCTTCCAACTTTTTCTTTGAACTCTGTTCTTGATTCTTTTAGGGAGGTAAGTTGTTCTATTAGTTTTTCAACTATTTCTGCTAAACGTTTATCGGTGACACTACCTTTTAGTTCTAGGAAGAGATTTAAAAGTGTCGCAAGTTCGTTGTAAGAATTTGCACTTAGAATTTTCGCACGCACTTTAATTAAAGGATGTTTTAATGGCTTCTGGTTAAATGTAGCAACGAGAATAGCATTATCGATTATTTCTACAAGTGCATATTTATCAGTGATATAGGCCCACTGTATGTCCGTTGCCATAGTATTTCAGCCAAATTTTTTGTTAGTTACAATACAAATGCACTAACTTCTAATTAAAGTTAGTTATTTGGTAAAAAAGAAGGAAAAGAGAGATTAAGTTTCATTCACTCTTTTTTCTTTTTCTTTAATTTTACAACATCACCTAAAGTGAGTTCCTTTTTAGAGGCAAGGCTTGTAAAAACAGGTGGAGCAGCTTCTTCCCTAAGAGAAATATCTAATTTTCGTTCAATTTTTGCAATCAGACTTTCTGGCGGATGGAATTCACTTTTTTCGATTTTCTGTAGCAAAGATGCTTTTTCATTTATCATTTGTGCAAAATCTTCTAAGGACCATCCCTTCGCTTTTCGTGCCTTTTTTATGGCAGCACCATAATCATCAATTAAAACCAGATCGCTTTCCAAGCCGTCCTTTCTTCTCTTTCTGCTAGAGCGCGCGATTTGTGCTTGACCTGATTTTACCCGCACACGAGAGACACTTGGACCTTTTTCGCCCGGTTTACTTCGTACAAAAGCAACTTCTATTTCGTCTTCTTCAGCGTGATGTTTCGACCCCACGCTTTTTTTCCCGAATTTTGAACACTTGGGGCAAAGGAACATTTTTACTCCATCGACTTCACATTCCACTAAATTTGGTCCGGCATATTTTCCACACATTTCGCAGGACATTCTGTTATTCCCTTCTAATTACTATTGTTAGGTCCTCATTGTATTTATTATTAAATTACTCTATTTCTTAGTATTAAAGATTAATGTAAAGATATTTCCATTTGACTCATTTATTTTTAATCACTCGCCCGAAGTTGTGCCATGTCAATTTCTTCGATTATTTCTCCATCTTCAATAGTGAGAATTCTATCAGCTTGCATTGCAACAGCTTTATTATGGGTGACCAGTAAAATAGTCGTTCCACGTTCTTTATTGATTTTTCGCAGATAACCAATAATTTGCATCCCAGTAACAGAATCGAGATCGCCTGTTAATTGGTCGGCAACAATAATGCTTGGATCATTAACCAAAGCTCGTGCAATTGCAACACGTTGTTGTTGTCCCCCTGAAAGTTTGTCGGGATATTGATTTACAAAATCGCTTAAATCGACAATAGCTAATTTTTCCAAAGCCTTTTCTTTTGCTTTTTTCACAGGGACATTTGCCATTTCTGCAGGCAGAGCAACGTTTTCTAAGGCGGTTAATTCGGGGAATAATTGATAAAATTGAAAGACTAGACCAATTTTATCCCGTCTGAAAGTCGTTAGTTCTGTATCATCAAATATGGAGATGTTTTTCCCATTAAGATAGACGCCCCCCCTATCTGGTGTATCAAGCCCTGTTAAGATGTTTACTAAAGTTGTTTTTCCGGCTCCCGAGGGACCCATTATTGCGACAAATTCTCCCGGATGGATTTCAAGGCTGATTCCGCGAAGGGCATATACACGCGATTTTGGTAATTTGTAAGTCTTATATACATCCTTAACAACTAAGACAGCATCGGTTTCAATTATTTTTTGTTCTTCAATCTCAATTGGAGCTAGTGCTCGCCCTTTTTTAATGGTATAATATGAAATGTCATAGAAGAACTCACTCCAAATTCTCAAAAGTTCCATTTTTACAAAAAGATCACAAAGCTGATCACTAAATTTTTTATCTTTAGTGACAGTATTTTCTTGCAAATCTTTTAACAGTTCAATTTTTCGCAGATGTTCATACCACCGATTTAATTCGGTGATGGCTTGGTCAGTTTGTCTAACAATGGTTTTAAGCTCCTTTTTTACTTTTAATTCAGAGAGTTTTTTTGAAAAATCTTTTTCTGTAAATTCTTTAGTTAGGACATCAATTTCATTTTCAACACGATTGAGTCTTGCAATTTGTCTTCGCAACTCATAGAGATCATCTAGGACCTCAAATGACTTTCCTTTTAGGAGATCGAGGACAGACATAAGGTCAAGCGATTTTTGCCTGTTCAATTTTAATTTTTGATTCACTTTTTTGATGCATTCAATGAATTCTTTGAGGATGATTTGAGTTTTTATAGCATATTCCGGTGAAAAATTGTAGAGAATTAACTCGTCTAATAGGGGTAACAAAGACTTTTTTATTGTCAGTTCAGTTTCTTTTTGTGAAAAAATGAGATAAGAAATATTATTTGTTAGAGAGCCGCCTAGAAACAAAGATGCCTTTTTTAAGACAGAGTAATAAGCATCAGTTTTATCCTTTATTTTTTCAAGCATTATCGAGACAAAGCAATTTTTTTCGTCTTCTGTCAATTGTAGTTTTTTGCTTAAAATTGAAGTTGTTTCCTTCAATTCTCGATTTCTTTTTATTTCTTTTAAGAAACGTTTTTTCAACATTTGGAGATATTGTTCGTAGTTTATAGCTAGTAACTGATGAAGATTACTAAGAATCGTTTTTAATGTCAAAGTTTCATCATTTGGAGTTCTTTCTAAAAATGGATTGTTCATAAAATTAGTACTATGGAGATAAATACGCAATATCAAAAAAGCAGTCATTTCTTCAAAATGATAGGAAAGGGGTTTTAATTTTTTCAATCCTTTAATAATTTCAGCTTTGAAATTCTCTGTTTCTCGTTCGGCTATTGGATTAAAATAGAAAACACTCCAAACAATGATATCTGCTTGCTCCTTTTTTGACTTTCTAAACAAATTTTTTTCTCCTCTTGGTTGGGATAAAAATACAAGTCTATATTCAATTTCGTTGCTTTTTACTTATATTTTTACTTATGAGAAAGTTTTCTCTTGTGAAATTCTAAAGAGGATGAAAGATTAAAAAGATGAACTTGCCTTTATGCACTTGATCCTTTTGAAAATTCCCAGGCTCTCTATCAAAGAAAAAACCTTTTCGCTTGACATATGGGAGAGATTCAAGCGTCGTTATGGAGAAAGTCGTGCTCATCAACTTGTTCATGCATTAGCGAAACCAGTCCGCCTGTATTCAATTCGGGTCAACCTCTTAAAAACATCAAAAGAAGAGTTAAGTGAATTTTTAATTAATGAAGGCTGGGATGTTCAGATCCATTCTCAACTTTCCATGGCTTTAACGGTAAAAACCAAAGGACCTAAGGCAATTACTTACTATCAAAAATCTCCTCGAATAGTTATTGATAAAATTGCTGCTGAGAGTGTTTTTGTTGGGGCAAACCTCTTTTCAGCGGGGTTGGTTCGCCTTCCGAAATTTCGAGTTAATGATCTTGTTTCTTTAGTAAGCCCTAAAGATCAAATTGTTGCTAATGGTATTGCCCAAACTGACTCGAAACAGCCAAAGGGAAAAGGCATTGCTGTTAAAACAACAGAGAGCTTTTATTCCGTTCCGAGCCTTCGAGAACTGGGGCTTTTTAATAAAGGCTTAGCTAATAGTCAAAGCATTCCTGCAATGTATGTTACTCATTTACTCGAGCCTAAAGCAGGAGAGAGAATAATTGATTTATGTGCAGCCCCGGGAGGAAAAAGTACCGCTGCGGCAATTTTAGCAAAAGATAAAGCTGAAATTATCGCAATTGATCGCAGTAAGAAACGTTTAGCTAAAATGCAACAAGTTATCGCAAACCATGGAATTAGAAACATTCGGCTTATTCGAGCCAATAGCGTTGAACTTGTGAAAAATCAAACAATAAAAGCAGACAAAGTTATTGTTGACCCAAGCTGTACTGCTATCGGGGTTAGGCCGAAAATTTATAATGAAACCACTTTTGATGATATTCTGAACTCTGCTAGTTATCAGAAGTCATTTATCTGGGCGGCTGCAAAGGTCGCTCGCAAAGGAGGAATAATTACCTATTCTACATGTACAACTGAACCCGAAGAGAATGAGAAAGTTATTGCTTATGCAGTAAATAAATTAGGCTTAAAACTTATTGAACCCACATTGAAGCTGGGGGCAAATGGTGAAGATACCGGGGATGGCTTGGAACTCGAGGCTATGCGCAGGTTTTATCCTGACACATTTGATACCCCGGGTTTTTTTGTTGCAAAACTTATGAAGTAAAAGGCAAAATTACCCCAATTTTTTTTCAAGTAGCTTTAATAATTCTATGAGGATAATATTAACTACAATGGTGAATGGCTTTGAGTTCTTTAGAAGTGGATATTTTAATTTTCAATGCGCATATTCTAACGATTAATTCTTCATTTGATACGATTCGTCGAGGTTTTCTCTTAGTTAAAGACTCTAAAATTATGGATATTGGTACTATGGAAGAATTTCATCAGAAATATGGTAAGAGAATTGATGCTAAAGAGGAAATTGATGCTCGCGGCGATTTTGTTTTACCGGGGTTTATTAATACTCATGGGCATTTTGCAATGACTCTTTTCCGTGGGATTGCAGATGATTTACCCTTGATGAAATGGTTGGAAGAGTATATTTGGCCTATTGAAGCAAAATTAACTAAAGAGGATTGCTTTATCGGTACACAGCTTGCTGCTATTGAAATGATTCAAGGCGGGACGACAACTGCTTGTGATATGTATTTCTTTGAAGAAAGAAATCTTGACGCACTTGAAGAGATTGGCTTTCGAGCGATACTTGGTTATGGAATGATGGACTTCAATAATGACGAAAAGAGAGAAAAGGAGATTACTGCAACCAAGAAATTAATTAATTATGTAAAAAATAAGGCGAAACGCATTTCTGTTATTGTTTCGCCCCATGCTCCCAACACTTGTTCCCAAGAATTATTACTTTCAGCAAAGGAATTAGCTCTTAGAAACAATTTACCCATACAAATTCATTTAGCTGAAACGCGAGAAGAGGTCGCCCAAATAAAGAAATCATATAACTGTACCCCAACCGAATATCTTGATAAAATAGGTTTTCTCTCAAATAACGTTCTTGCAGCCCATTGTGTATGGTTAACAAAACGCGACTGCCAATTATTACAAAAAAATCAAGTTAAAATTGCTCACAATCCTACAAGCAATTTAAAACTCGGTTCTGGGATTATGAACTATAATCTCCTTTCCAAACTCGGGATAACGATATCATTAGGGACGGATGGTGCAGCAAGTAATAATACGCTCAGTCTTTTAAATGAACTCCAGCTGGCCGCTTATTTACATAAAGGAATAAATACAAACCCTGAAATTCTTCCTGCGCCGAAAGCATTGAAAATGGCGACTTTTGATGGAGCAATTGCCTTAGGATTAAAGGCCGAGATAGGCTCTTTAGAAATTGGCAAGAAAGCTGACATCATTATAATAGACTCAAAAGCACCAAATATGTGGCCCCCACACAATCCTTACTCGAGTATAGTCTATAGCGCACATAATTCTAACATTCATACCACCATTATTGATGGGCATATTCTAATGCGGAATCGGCGCATGTTAACAATTGACCCTATGAATGTAATGGCAAAGGCTAAACAGGCTATAACAAGGTTGCTGGATTCTCCAGAATTAAAGCAATTCAAAGAAAAAATTCGTTTTCTCCGCTAATTTGCAGACATGCGTATTTTTAAAATAAAGCCTTGAATATAAGATTTAAAGAGACATGTTATTCATGCCAGAAAAAAAAGCCTTTATAACAAATCTTAAAAGACAAAGATCTTTGTAGAAAGACCAGAAATAACGGTGTCAATAAAATTGAGTGCAGAAGACCGACTTGTAAATCAATTGGAAAGCATTGTTTCCTCCGTAATTAAAGCATTAGAAGGATTAGAAAAAGAACTTTCAGAATATATTGAAGTCACAAATAGACGTTTAGATATTTTGGAAAAGAAAATGAAGAAATTTGAATCCTTAGAAGATGTAAAAAGTAAAGGTGGCCTTGTCAAAGCAATTGAAAGTTCTTCTAATAGTGAACAAGTTAAGCCCTTGGCTCACTTGGCCCGACATCAAAGTAGCAACCAACAATCCACTCTTCCAGATAAGATGCAACAGCAAGCGTCATTGCAACAACAATCCCGGCCATCTATTATGCCACCAGTAACACCCTCCTCACAGCAACAGCAGCAACCAGGCCCTCCCAACTTAAGCAAATTACCGCCAATACCAAAACCGCCTTCTTTTGAAACATCTATCGAAACAATCAAAGCACCTACGGTCAGAACGCCACCTCCAATCGTTCATGAAACCCCCTCAGAATTGCCTAAAAAGGATGGAAAACCTCAACTTAAAAAGAAAGAAGATAACGATAAGGAAGAATTAATGTCTGCTTTGAAGACCATTGATGCTTTATAATAAATCGAAACTCATGTTTTCTTTCAAATCTTTTTCATCATTCGTTCCCATGGGTTTTACTTTTGCTTCCCCCCGTTCTTTTGAAACATAAAATATTTTATCTGAAATCCTCTCAAAATCAGGGTCATGAGTTACGACGAAAAGTTGTTGTACCAAACGTGTTCTTTCCAAAACAGAAATTAATTCACTTCTTCGTCGCTCATCGAGAAAAATAGTTGGCTCATCTAGGATTAATGTGTCTAAAGTGGAAAATTCTTTTGCAAAAGCGAGTCGTAAGGCAAGAGCAATAACAATTGTTTCACCACCACTTAAAAGTGAAATATTCTCATAATTTCCTAACCGAATGATTTTCAACGAATAATCATCTTCAAGGACAATATTTTGGATATCGCTTCCGGGCACAATCGATTGTAATATTTCTGTTGCTGTTTTATTGATTCGCTGTATAAAATTTGGTAATAACCTGTTTGGTAATTCACGCATTAATGACCGGAGAATTTTTACGATCTCCCTTTTCTTTTTCTCTAACTTAAGTTCTTTCATTATTTGATGTGCTTTTTCTTCTTTCTGTTCTAAGGCTGTTATTTGGTCTTTTAATGGCGGGAGAACTTCATTTTTTAATGAGGATAACGCGGCTTTTTTCCCGGCTATTTCTGCATTCATTTCTTCTCGCTTTGTTTTTAAATCATTCCACTTACTGAAGCCCTCCATAGATATTATTTTATTTATCTCTGCCTTGCATTGGGATAAGGATAGTTTTTTTTCTTCCAAGTCACCAACTTTCAAAACTTGAGTTTGTATAATTTCAAGTAGGAACTCGACAGTCTTTTGCTCTTCAATGGTAGCTTGTATTTTCTCTCGGGTCGCCTCTAGTTTTTCATAATTGACTTTTTGCTGTAATTCTTTTACTTTTGTAGCTAGCTCTTTTTTCTCTTCTTGTTTCTCTTTAATAAATTCATTTTTTCTGATAAGTCGCGGGAGGACTTTTATTATTTGCCCAAGATGTTTTTTCATGAATTCTTGAATTTGGATTGCATCTTGAATTGATTCTAATGCCTTAAGCGTATTTTTTGCAGCTAACTTATCAAGCTTGTTTTTTATTTTTTGGAATTCTTTTTCTGTGTTCTCTTTTGCCCTTTCTAGCTCTTTAAGATCATCAAACATCACTTTTGTTTTGATAAAAAGTTCGTATTGGGCTGAATATTGTTTTTTCAACTGTTCAAGTTCTTTGATTCTTCGAGACAACTCTTGTATTTTTGCCTTCAAGGACTTTTCTTTTTCAGACAGTCGCTTTTTTTCATTTGAGAGTTCTAAACTTAACTTTTCTAAAGTTTCTTTTGAAAGAGATTGTTTGCACATTGGACAAGTTTCTTTCCCCTTTAAAGCTACCAAATGTTGTAAATCAGTACAAACACTTGTTAATCGAGTTGTCACAGCAGTTTTTTCTTTTATAGCTATTTCTCGTTTTTCTTCTTTTTCTTTACATTCAGAATCTATTTCAGCGATTTTCTCTTCAAAATTTATAGTTGAATACTTTTTTATGGTCTCAGCCCAATTATCACCTATTATTGTTCCTAGAGCCAAGCGTTTATCAACTATTTTAGACTCCAGTTCATCTTTTTTATTTTCAAGAGATTTATATTCAAAATTTAATCTTTGATACTCATCATTCTCTTTTTGGAGGGCTCGTTCTTTTTGTTTTAAATGGGCAAGCTCTTTCTTACAGGCGTCCAATAACAGGGGGATCTTTTCCTCCCAAAGATTTATGTCTTTTGGGAGCCCGGGCACTTCAGTTAGGTAATCGCTAATTTCAGCATTCAGGGCATCCAGATTAGTAACAATATCATTCTGAAGGCTACTTATTTCTCTCTTCAGTTGCTCTTTTTTTTCTAACTTGCTTTTTAATGTGTTTTCTTTTTCCTTTAACCGGTCATAAGAGGTAGTTAATGCCTTCTTTTTCTTCCCGTATTTTTGTTGCAAATTTTTTACTGTTTTTAAGTCACAAATGAATTCTTCATCTAGGAGTTTTTTAATTTCTTCGCAATTCATTCCCACCTCTGTTTCTAAATCTCGTATGTTCTTTTCTAGCGCCCTTTTTTCTCCGATTAATTGTTCATAGTCTTTCACAATCTTTTCTATTTGTGAATATTCTTGATTGATTTTCGTAAAATCCTTTTTTAATTCACGTAAAGTTATTTCCTTTTCTTTTATTTGTAACTTAGTTCGCTCAAGTTTACTTTTTAATTCTGGTAAATTTTTTAATTCGGTAGTTAAGAAATCGCTTTCTTTTTGATAATCAGTTATTGTCCTATTAATGATCTTCTCTATTTTCCTTAAATTATCCCAGGTTTTTTCAAAGCGGTCTAATTGAAAAAGTCTATCGAACAGCTTTTTCCTTTCATTGTCTTTAGCCGTCACAATTTTGGCTAACTCCCCTTGAGAGGCATAAACAGCACTACTAAATGCTATTGAATCTATTGTTAATATCTCTTCAATTTTGGATTTTACGGCCGTCTTTCCCTTAGCGATGGCTTCTTCTATGCTTTCATTTATTAAAACCTGAAATTGTTTTCCTCGATCCTTTTCTTGCCTAACAATCTCATCCTCAATACGATATTTGATTCCATCTACTTCAAATCTAATTGTAATTTTGCCTTGCCTTTCGCCTGTTCTGATCATATCCGCCAATGACCTTCCGGGGACAGTTTCACCAAATAACGCGAGATAAATGCTCTCAAGGATAGTGCTTTTCCCGGCGCCGTTTTCTCCAATTAAAACGTTGTTGCCTTTAATAAAGGATATCTCTTCATAAGTATATGTTTTAATGTTTTCAAGAACAATTGAAGAAATTTTAAACGCTTTCATTTATCTTGTCCCTCCTCTGCTAAGAAAACTGTTAACCCTACTTGTTTGGCAACACCTTTCTTTTCTAATTTTTTCTTTGTAGTTTGTGTTTGTTCTGCTTTTATCGCGGGCTTATTTGTTACACCCTTAGATTTTGTGGGAGTTTTCCCTCGTGATTTAGAATCTTTTTTAACGAGTTTTTCTGTCTCCTCTGAAATATAAGCATACAGATCTTTAATTTCCTCACTTTCTTCTGAGCTGAATGTTTTTTGCCCCAGTATTCTCACTGTTTCCTTACTCAGATCTACCCAGTTGTTTATGATCCTAGTATCCTTGTAGCCATAGGTCTCTTTTAATATTTCAATCAATGCTTCTTCCATTTTCAGACCCGTTTGAGCTTGTTTTAATTGCTGACTTGTAATTTGACTATTAACTATTACATGAAGTGCTTTTGCCTTTTGTAGAGATGGCAATTTTGCGAAATTTAATAATGCTTGTTTTCCCAATGGAGCTTCCCCTATGAAATCGTATCGAATAACGGCTCCTTCTAAGTCATGCTCCTTAACGAATGCATCTGCTCTTTGCAAAATAAGCTCTGTTGGTTCTTCTGTTGTAAATGTAAAAGTAAAGCGCCCTTTTGGTCTAACTGGGAATTCTTTTGTTGTTATAGTCTTTTCCCAACTACCACCTGTTTCACTCTGTGATATTTTTACTGAATAAAATCCCGCATTTCGCAGAAAGCCGTCTTTTTCTGGTTTCCCCCAATCATTTATGCTTGTTTGTTCTGTTGAGCCTGGACAATAGATATTGTTTTCGGCTTCCTCCCATTTTTTATGATAATGCCCTACGGCGATATAATCATACCCCAAACTAGCTAATTGATAGCCACTTATATCAAAAAATGAATCACTTACTTGTCCTTGTAGATACCCATGAATTACTAAGATGTTAAATTTCGTCTGATCTATTGGATTATTCCTCAATACTTCTTCAATTACTTGAGCAGTACTTTTGCCATACTCCCCTATACCAGTAATTGCAATGTCTTCATTAAATGATATAGTTTCGTCTTGAATATAAATAACATATCCTAACTCTTCTAGGAACTTGAGAATGGTTCCACCAAATCTTTGCGCTTGAGCTTTTGATGCATCATGATTTCCACGAATAATGTAAAATGGGATATTTGCAGCTTTAAATTTGTTCAAAATCTTTATTGCTAATCGAATTGCTCCAGGGGAAGGCCTAAATTGATGGAACAAATCTCCACAATGAAGGATGAAATCAGGTTTTTCTTTAATCATTAATTCAGCACAATTATTTGCTGCTTTGAAGAAATCTTGCCAACGCTCTCGTTTTTGATATTGGAAATAGTCAAGATGCCAATCAGCAGTATGGCAAAAAGTATAGGCTTTTTTCTTTGAGGGTATTTTTCTCACCTGCTCATAGTTCTAATTTTTTTAAAGATACTTTAATTTGTACTTTTTTTAATTAATGAATGTCAAAATCATCCTCATACCGTTGAGGTTTTACAGCAGAACTTTTTTGCTTTTCGAGTGCATCTTTCCATGATTTTGTGATGGGAACGCCCCGTCCTCCTAATTCTCCTTCGAATTTTGAAATCTTTACTAATGCCGGAATAAGTAAGCTTGGCCCCACAATTACTGCTTCTCCTACATTAAGTGCAGGCAGATCATTTAATAAGTCTTCACTCAAACTTTCGCTTGAACGAAGAATTTGTTGTTGGTCATATGGATTTACAATTCGTAAAATTATTTGAGTGTTGCATTGTGAAAGGACATCACTATCAAGTTTTCCGGGTCGTTGTGAAACTAACCCTAATCCAACTCCGAATTTTCTTCCTTCGGCACCAATTTGCTTTAATGTTCTAGAGGCATAACCATTATTGGGAACAAAATTATGAGCTTCTTCAACAACAATTAAAACAGCGCAAGGGAGTTTGTTTGGGGTCTTTTCATTTCTAACTTTTGCTTGGCCTGCGTAAAATATTTTTCTGGCTAATAAATCAACTATTGTCTGTTGGGTTCTTGCATCTAATCCTGATAAGGTGATTATGCTTATTTGATCTGGTTTAACTAAAGAGGGTCCATGGGGATTATAGACCGGTAATTCTGAACTCTTGGTAAGAATGTCTTTTGCTGGCGCTTGATTTATTCGTGCCAATAAACCATATTTTGCATTATTTAGCCGTGTTGCCTCTTTTTTCTCTTCTGTATCATTTATAACCTCTTCAATTGCTTTCTTAAGATCATCTAGGTCCCAATCTACTTTCTGCTCCATTAATTTACCATAAGCACGATTAAAAAGGTCCTTTTGATTAGTTGCTCTTTCAGGAATGCTCAATAAATCAAGTAATTCACCATAATTGAAATTTCGTAGCTTAAATGCAATGCGTTGTTTACCAGTAGCTCGTTTTGCCGAAAAAACCACTACTTTGTCTTTTAAATGAGGGTTTTTATTAAAGGGGACATAATCTTCATGTGGGTCGATAATCACTACTGCCCCCTGAAGTTTTTCAATAATTTTTGACACAATCACAGCAACACTATAGGATTTTCCAGCCCCAGTAATTGCAAGCACTGCAAAATGTTTTGAAACTAATTCATCTACATTTAATTTTACTTCAACATTTTTATGAGAACGTAAGGTTCCTATAGCTATATGCCCCCGGCCAAAAATTTTTGAAAGAATTGATGAGGGCGCTCTATGAACTTTTGTTCCCGGCGATGGTGGGAATCTTGGGGCAATTATTCTCCCTTTTTTTTCATCTAAATAACCCAAAATTCTTGCTGTCGCTACAAGCCGCTCCCCTTCCTCGATGTTACCTAACATTTTCAATCGTTCAATTGAACTTGGCGCTTTTATTAAACTTTCAATCAAATTTTCATTTACAAGATTAATCTGAGAAATCATGGCTATAACAGGTTCGGCGATTATTTCTTTTGGATAATCGATTACCACTAGTTCTCCTAACTCAAGTGGATTAATTCTACCGATTTTTGGATCTACGATTAATGTAACTTCAGTAGGGGTCGAAACACCAATGAGTGTTGCAACGGGGGTTTTTTCATTTTGAAGACGTATTTTTGACAAGGGACCGAACTCTCTCATTGTTTTTAATCCTTGAAGTGCTTCTTTCATCTAATAATTTTTTGTATTATCTTTACTTATCTCTACCTAAGTATCAATATACATATAACCTGCTAGAACACCACCGCCTAAAGCCAATGACAAAGCAATTAGGACGATACCTTTTACAATTGTTTTTTTCCCACCTCTATCATCCCAACCTGTCGCCCATTGAATAGCTCCCACAATTGCTAAAACAACACCTATTCCAAAACAAGCTGTGACTAAAAAAGCAATTGCATTACCAAAGATTGTTTTCAATTGTTCTGGAATTGCATTTAGTTTTTCCAAGAAGCTTGTTAATTCTATAGTGTATCCAGCCTTAAGACATCTCATAATAAATCAGTAAATAATCTTTATTGGCAAATAAAAACACCATAATTTACAGCCCCGTTTTTACAAATGTTCCTAAAAGAGCCAATACAGTAGTCGATAAAATAATCAAAAGGGGTGTTATTAATCCTATATGCCAGGCTTTCATCTTCGATTTTGTACTGACAAGAACGTAAAAAGTATAGATCCAAAATGTGTACTGAACGAGAAAGACCCAATAAAATAGATTAAAACCAAGGAATGTTAGAAAGGAAAGGGTGTAAAGATCAATTCTTTTTAGAAATGAAATGATAATCATTAGAACCCAAAACAGCACAATAACTACTGTTAAACTAATGCGTATATAGACATCTGCATTAGCTGAGGGAAAAATCATTTTAAAAAGTGAGAAAAACAACCCCATATCATTGTTTCGAGTAATGTGAACACCAAGAACGCCTTTTAAATATATCAGAGGCTCTTTTAGGAACGGTATACTAAATAAGATAATTGGAACAATTAAAGAGAATAGTTTAATAGAAAAAGATCGATAATTTTTTTCTTTAATCTCACTTCTAAAGAAAAATGGTACAAGTAAAAGCATTATCGGTTTTGTAAGAATGGCTCCAGAAAGGAATACCCCTTCTGCTACAGGAAGTTTCTTTTCATTAGCTAATAATGCAATTAAAATGAATACAAACATTAACGAATCGAATTTACCATGCATCGAGCTCGTCATTATAATGATCGGCGTGATAAACCAGATGGCAATAGGTAATTTTAATCTCCAAGGATTTTCTACCTTTGGTTTTAAAATTACAAATAACAAAACAACAACCTGAAGGTCAAAAAATAAAATTAGGATTTTAATAAGCGGAAAAAACCATGTCTCTGGGAAAATAAGTAATATCGAACAAACATAGAGCCATAATGGAAAATAAGCATAGAAATGTTTCATCCCTTCGATCTGAAAGCTTAACAAGGTTTCTTCATAAGGATTTTTGCCAGCTATAAATAATTTAGCTGCCTCTCTCCAGACATCCATATCACTTGACGTAAAATCCCAAAGGAAAAGTTTGGCGATAATTCCTCCAATGAGCAGTAAAAGGAAAATTAACCAAGAAGCATTTTCTGCTGTAAAAAAAGATTTAAACTTTACAATGAATCTCTCTTTTACTAGTGATTTTTCATACACTTTAGACAGCTCAACTACTAAATAAAAAAATCATATAAGAACACCCCATTCTCTTTAACTTTTCATTGAAATTGGAGAATCAGAGCGGTTAGAGAAATTTGATGAGAAAGAGAGTGATTTATTCTTCAACTAAACGCTCAGATTTATCTCCGAATTTTCTTTCTGTTCCATTATGAAGTCGTTTAATATTTTCTCTATGCCTCCATAAAATGAATAGCCCAGCAAGCAAACCTCCCAGTATTAATGGTAAGCTATTAACAAACGTGAATTTCATAATGAAAAAAGTTTCCAAAAAGATAAACAATGGTAAAACAGGTGTTGTAATTACATTTGCTAAAGAAGTGTATCTTGTAGTGAGGACAACAATAAACCAAACAACAGCTAAGCAGGCAGCAGAAACAGGCACATAATTTATGAATACACCTGCAGTTGTAGCCATTCCTTTTCCACCCTTAAATTTCAACCAGATGGGATAATTATGACCAAGTACTGATGCAAGGCCGGCCAATACAACAAACGTTTGCCCAATTGGGTCCGTATACCCAAGAGTATAAAGCCTAATTGGATCAGGTTTAATTACTACTAATCCAACTATTATTCTGGCACACCAAGCCAGAACTCCCCCTTTAACTACTACATCCACAATTAAAGTTATGATTGCTGCTTTTTTTCCCAATAGGCGATAGACATTTGAAAAACCCGTATTTCCACTTCCATAATCTCGAATGTCTATATTTTTTATGATTTTTCCTAATACATAGCCTGTGGGAAAGCTACCGATTAAATAACTACCTAATAGTAAGAAAGAATAAATTAACCAATTATTTACAGCCATTTTTTGCTCACTCTCCTGTTTCTGAGTTTAATTTGTCTACCTCTTTAATATTTTTTGCATTATTTCTTTCTCATATAGGCAATATATAAACATCCGGGACCAAGATGAGCACCAACTATTGGGCCTACAAATTCAATATATGTAGGGGTACAATTAAATCTATTCTCTAAGCTAAGTTTTAAGCTATTTGCTGTTTGTGGTATGTTACCATGAGTTATTGCAAGGGGTGTTGTAGAATCAATTTGTTCCTTTTCTAAATAGTTTAAAATCCAACTCAGAGCATTTTCTTGACCCTGAACCGTTGCAATACTTGCTGTTTCCCCTTCTTTTACTGTGAGAATTGGGAGACGCCCTAGTAATTTTCCAATAAGACCTTTAGCTCTACCAATTCGCCCGCCTTTAATTAAATAATTCAAAGTTTTAGGAAAGCCGACAACATTAACTTGTCTTATTGCATCTTTAATAATCGATTCAATTTCCTCTGGCGTTCGTCCATTTTTTGCTGCCTTTGCTGCAATTAAAACAATTAACCCAAGAGCGGCACCGGTTGTCATTGAATCAAAAATTCGTACGTCAAGGAAAGGTAGCATACTTTTTGCTTGTTCAGCAGATTTTAATGTTTCACTCATTAATTTTGAAATGTGAATTGAGAAAACGGTTTCAACCTCTTTGATTGCATCTTCATAAGTGGCGAAAAAGGTTGCAGGAGAAGGAGGAATTGTCATTGGAGTTTTCTTCAAATGAGGTATTTGCTTATAAAACTCAATTGAGCTAATGTCCTTTCCAGAAGTGAAGATTTTATCCCCCATTTTAACCTTTAGAGGGACAATTATGATATTGAGTTCATTTGCTAACTTGTGAGGTAAGTCGCAAGTACTATCCGTAATTATTCTTACTTTCGCCAAATTTTGCCCACTTTTACCATATTAATTGGACTTAAAATAATTTTAAAGGAATAAAAGTTTTTAGATGGAAAAAAAATCTCCTATAAAAGGAGAGTTGAAAACTTAGTTTGAATTTTCTACGAAAAGAAATTCGCGATGCTGTTTAGACATATCATCTATTTTTAAGCGAGAAATACCGCCATAAAGTTTGCAGGTTTTAATAACAGTCTTTGGTTCATTCGTATGAATATGGACTCTAATTAGATCATCGTTTTTTGCGACCACTAATGAACCTCCAAGTTTTACAAGAATTTCTCGGGTTTGTTCTGCTGTTAAATCTTCTGACTCGATAATAAATTCAGTGCAAAACTGGTATTCATCATCTTCTTCTGTGTCTTGAGCAAGTGCATCAACCTGAGTAACTTCTGCATCATCAACTTCTTCATTTTTGAAAGCTTTAATCCAGCCTTCCATTATATAGACAAAGCCTTGACCGCCTGCATCAACTACGCCAGCCTTCTTTAAAACCGGCAAGAGATCGGGGGTTTTCTCTAAAGTCCCTTTCGCTGCTTCGTATGAAATTTCTAAAACATCTATTAAACTTGCTCCACTTTTAGCGGCTTTATTTGCTGCCTCGGCTGATTTTCTAATCACTGTTAAAATTGTTCCTTCTTGTGGATTTAATACTGCTTCATATGCTTTTGCAGCTCCATCTACAAATGCTTGTGAAAATTCCATAGGACCTATATTCTCAAATTTATTTATGGAATTGCTAAAACCACCAAAAAATTGTGATAAGATTACACCCGAGTTTCCGGTTGCGCCCATAAATGAGCCGCGTGCAATGAGTTGTGCCGTTTCAACAATTGATGAATTGGAATTATTATCAAGTTCTTCAATTATCGCTTCGACTGTTAAATACATATTTGCGCCTGTATCACCATCTGCTACGGGAAAAACGTTAATTGCATTAAGATGCCGACGATATTTTTTTAACAATGTTGCAGAATTCCGCATCATTTTTGTTAATAATTCACCCGAAAATAATTGTAGTGTTGCCATTTTGAATTTTCTCCTGTTTATTAAAAATTTATTTAAATGTTATTAAAGTAAAATTAACTAGCTTAAATTTAAACATTTCTTTTACGACTAAAAAATACCCCAAATTCGCAATAATTTATACGATACCGGTATAAATTTATGCGATAAATAGCTAACTATATTGCGAATGTTTTATAAAATCGAGTGTTTTCAAGTTATTTTTAGCGAAAAAAACAGTTAAATACAAAGCTGTTTTTTATTTAACAGTGCTAAAATATTTATTATTTACCTAATAATAAAAGGGAACAACCAAACTATTAACTAAGCACAAATATAAAATCATTTAAAATAAGAAAAATTAACCTTTTACAAAGACAATTAAAAACCCATTTTGGAAAGAAAAAGTGAGCTCAATGAAATTTGGCGTTCATGTTTCAATTGCTGGCAGTTTGGCAAAAGCGGTTTTACGGGCGAAAGCAATTAGATGTGATACCTTTCAAATTTTTACTCGTAACCCAAGATCGTGGATTGCAAAAGAACTTACTGATGAAATGGCGACCGCTTTTAAAAGAGAAGTTAATGAATCAGGCATTTACCCAATATTCTCTCATATGCCCTATTTACCCAATATTGCTAGCCAGGAGGAGCCAATCTACAAGAAATCACTTCAATCATTAGAAGACGAGCTTATACGTTGTGATGCACTATCTATTCCTTACACGATCATTCATTTGGGGAGTGCAAAAAATGCCCCTAAGAGTGATGGTTTGAAGACTTTTATAAAAGGAATTGATAGTGTTTTTGATAAAAAAGAATTCAAGTGCGGTCTTTTACTTGAAAATACAGCCGGAAAAGAGGGAAAATTAGGCTCTTTGTTAGAGGATCTATATGAAATTATTTCCAAGTCAAAATTTCCTCATAAAATTGGCATATGTTTTGATACTTGTCATGCTTTTGCATCGGGATATGACATTCGTTCTTCAATAGTTTTAGGGGAAATTTTAGATGAAATTGATGAACAAATTGGTTTAGAAAAATTAAAAATAATTCATTGTAATGATTCAGTTTTTGATTTGGGGAGTGGAAGAGACCGCCACGAACACATTGGTATGGGGAAAATTGGCATTGAAGGATTTAAGCATCTTTTAAGCGAAAAAAGATTAAGGAGTGTCCCTTTTATTTGTGAAACGCCTGTTGACTACCGGCGAAATGATAGAAGCCAACTTGAAATTCTTAGATGTTTGTTAGCTGAAATAGAAAAAGTAGCATATTAAGCAAACACATCATAAGTACTTGCTTCTCTTGCAATTATGGGCGCTAAGACAGTAATTCTTTTACTAAATATTGGGTTCATACTTTTTGCGATGCTAATAACTATGCTCATTTTTTCACTATTAAACAGGGGAGCAATAGTACTGATGTCACTTTTAGAAACTTCTTTTCTCATAGCTAATTCTGCCAATATGCTTGCACTTGTAACAATTTCAGTGATTTTTTGATTCACTTTTTGTTCTATTGATCGTTCGTCAAGATTTTTTAAGCTGTGCACAAGCTCTTTGCAAAATTTATTTGATTCTCCACTAAAAACCTTCCCTTTTTCTAAATCAACAATTACAGCATCTTCATAGGCCTTTGCAATGTTTTTTGGAGTTCCGATTAGATCAGCAGAAACGATTTGATTTGTCCAAAAGACCTTCTTTAATTCTTTATGGGGGGAGAATATCTCGAGGCTGGCTATAGCCAACTCTGTCATTACCTCATCTCCTGTAACAACAACGGTTTTTCCGATTAATATAGCGAAAATAGCTTTATCAAGATCTTTTTTAATAATTTTATTAAGAAATTTGAAACTTCCTTTTTTATTTGATTTTGTAATTGTTATTTTCCGGGCGGCGTAAAATTCTTCGATTTCGACTTTATATGTTTGGACATCTAGTAAAGACTCAATTCCTTGTTTTAAAGTGTTACTAAGAGATTTTCCAAAAGTGTATTTAGCCTTAATTAGCCCACTTACTTTCTTGCACTGGGTGGATAGAAAAGGTGCGAGGCGGTACATTTGAAGTTGCTCATTAAGAGACATTAAAATTACTAGAGAACAAGATCTTTGCCCTCCTCTTAATTTTGGAGCGGGTATCGTGAAAAAATATGAAAATGCGATTTTATTTAATTTGTTAAACGGAATTATTGATTCGCCACACATCTCGCTACTACTATCAGTATGTAATGATAATGTTCCAATCATTACTTTCACAGCAATTTCGTTAGCAATTTTATCATCAAGGTTTTTATGATAAACACTAATTGGACCGATGTTGTCATCAAAAGAGGCAAAACAAACTGCAATTTCTTTCGAATTTGAGAAATTTTTAAATCCTTTTTGTTGTATGCTAAAAAAATTGGTGCTATTCATTAAGCTCATCCTCCGGAAGGTGATATCTACAAATATAAGTATACAAAGTTCTTTTGGAAATGTATCTTACAGGCATTTTTCTGCAATGTCTACAACTAAAACAATTTTTAAAATTGAATTCCTTAAGGTTCAAAGGACATTTTATCTCATTAAACTTGAGCTTGAAAGTTGTATCTAAATGATTTTCTTTCAAGTTAAGCTGACGATTTGTTTTTTGTAACACTTTTTACCTTCCTAAAAATCATTTAATGAGTAGATTTCTAAATATCAATTGAAATTTAAATTTAAAAACCCAAACTATTTTTGGATTAACTTATTAAAGGATTTATAAAATGTAGGATTTGAAAAATCTAATAATACAAGATCGCCCCAAGCCACGCTTTTCATGAATTTTTGAACTGTTTTTAAATGGGGTGTATTGTTTAGAATTAAAATAGCTTGCCCATTATTCAATTTCAATGTAGCTGTAGCAATTAAAGCCTTTAGCTCTTCCTTCTTTTCAGAAAGAATTTGAAAAGAGTGGTTTGGTGAACTTTGAAATGCATCATCACCCCAAATGCAACCAATAAGAGGGGGACTTTGAACTTCAAAATCAAATTGCCAAGTCTCTTTACTTATCCCAAATTCTCGCCAATTTTGAAATGTTATTCTTTTAGAAAATATCCTAAGTTTATTTTTCCTTAAATAATCCCTAATAAATTGTTGAATTATTACAGGTTCTACTTCTGGATTTGCTGTGTAAACTAAAAAGGAACCTTTAGGGTGAGTAATTTTTTGTTTAAATACCATTCCACATTTCATTAATTTTGATAAATCAGAATAGGAAATATTTGAATCGTCAACAGAATAGTTATCAAAACCTATTCGTTGTTTGTCTGCTTTTTTCTCATAAAGCCAATCAATTTTTACGATATTACGATAGAGAGCAAATTGTCTTTCGCTGAGTATTGGACGCCTATTATTATTAAACTGAGCGATTGGTTCTAGGGTAATTAATTTATAACATGGTGATTCTTGAGTCTCGGGTATTCCTTCTAAAAAACTAGGTGAAAAGTCATTTTCATCATCAACAGTTTCAAGAATCTGACTATTCGAGTGTGGTATAATTGGAACAACATCTTGTGACAGATCAAACTCATCTGGAGAATCTGTAACAGTTAATGAGGAAACATCCATATTTTGTTCTATTAGTGGTTCATCAAACTCATCAAAGTCCTCGAGACTATCATCAGAATCAATGATTAATCCTATGCTAGTGTTTTCATTAGTTTGAATTGTTGGTTTGTGTTTTCTTTTGATAGTATACCAATAATAGATCAGTACAAACGTCTCAACTAAAAGTAATGAAAAACCTAAGAAGAAATTTCCTGAGAAGTATTTTCCTATTGCAACAATAAATAGTAAAT
>Ga0164310_10000330_pt1 | contig 24758 bp, 23 predicted proteins | sample GuaBasSedimGuay1_FD_121795 | JGI IMG/M metagenome (GOLD analysis project Ga0164310, IMG submission 121795) | Subseafloor sediment microbial communities from Guaymas Basin, Gulf of California, Mexico - Guay1, Core 4569-9, 0-3 cm | ecosystem: Environmental > Aquatic > Marine > Hydrothermal vents... | reverse complement strand
CCAAAAACAAATGCTCTTTTCATAAGCTATAATACGCTTGATAGATTAAGTAGAAACGGTGTGTGGAATGCGGTAGTTAAATATGCTAAACGCCTAGGGTTTCATAACCCGAAATCGCCACGTCTTGAAGATCACTTTGGCCCACATTGCTTTAGACACTGGTTTACAACATGGCTTCTAAGAAACGGAATGCCGCGCGAATACGTAAAGGAGCTGAGGGGCGACAAACGCAGAGAAGCCATAGACATATACCGCCACATAGACAGAGAAGAACTAAGAAAAGCCTACCTGGCATGCATACCAAAACTAGGAATCTAAAAAGAAGTCGGAGGGGATTAATGGCCGAAAGGGTTCAAGTCTCCAAATAAAGTGATAAATCTTTAATTAGCGAAGTAAACGTTGAACAATCCTTGTTATTTCTCAAGTATGGACGACCTTCACAAGCAACCTCTTTTATTCTTTTAATAATTTCTTTTATTGTTTCAAGAACATGCTTTGTTGAATCCCCTTCTTTTCACCTTTTTCAATAAGTTTATTGGAATATATCGTGCAATTAAGGGTTTACTTCCTTTGTTACCCCTAAATGTTTCTTTGCTTCATTTTTAATGAAGAATAATAAGCGATCTCACTCATCATAGCTTTTTCGAAGGTTTTTCCTAAAAGCAGTGAAATTTCGCTCGATAATCACAGAAGGAATATCGTCACTTGACCATCCCATTAAATCTACTAGTTCATTTGACTGTTTAACTGTTTGAGAACCCTCTTCTTTATTTACCAACTTGCGAATTCTTCTAAGATGCTTTTTAACCTCTTTTTTGATGTGCCCCCTATGGATTTTATCCTCATGCTTTCAATAAACTCTTTTATAGCTTCTTTCCATCAACCGACACTAGGTTTGCGATTACCTAAAAGATCATAAAAGTTGACATTGCCAACAACTAACTTATTTTTCTTTCTACCACTCCCTAATTTTTTGTGAATTCACTTTCTGCTCTCGCAACCACTCAACTTTAGGCTACTTCACAATTGCTGCTAGCACGTTAGATTTTCCTGTATTATTTTGTCGCGCGAACAACGACGAAGAAAAAGGGAGCACCATCAGGCCTACTTGTAATAAGGATAGTTTTCAGCTCAGACATCGAGGAAGAGAAAGGTCACTTCGAAAGGCTGAAGCAATACTGCGAGTCAAAGGGGGTTAGATCTAAACGGATACGCCAAAAACATACTTATAGAACACACCAGAAACCTTAACGTTTAGAGCCAACACACCGTTGTACCGCCACCTTTTTTAATTAAAAGAGAATTATTAATTTTAACATTTTAGTATGTTCGGCGTCGAAATTATAAATTACTTCCAAATTTAAAATTTTAGCGCATACGCGAAACTCTTTAATAGGGCCCCCGTCAACTATTGAGTTAGTTGACGCCTTGAGCCTGAAGGATGAGTTTTTAAGCCTACTTGAGAAGGATAAGGAGTTTCGCTACGCAGTTGCGGGCTTACTTGGCCTAGAGAAGATACTGGCCAGACTAGACAGGAATGAGTAGGAAGTCGTAAGGCTTAGGAAGCATATGAACGCAGGCTTTAAAAGAAAGATATTATGAGGAGTTCGTTAAGCTTAGAGAGGATATAAACAAGGGCTTCATGCTTGTTGAGACGCATGGAACGCTGGACCAAACTCAACAGGGAAGGCGTAGCAGAAATCTACCAGAAAGAAGGCATAGAACCGGGAAAAATACCATACAAACCTGAAACTTTTATTCCTTTTATGTAACTTTAGGTAGGACTATGTTACAAGCTAGAGTTTTCTAAGTGAAATATTGCGTCGAAAGCGATAAGCGCTCTCTCTTCTTCTGTAATACTTCGGGATTAGCGATAAATTTCGGGATTTTCCCTTTTAATACCCTTAAAACTTCTTCAGCAGCCATAAATGCTTCCCTTTGATATGCTTCGTGGGTGCAAGAGGCAAAATGAGGTGTGACAAAAACGTTATCCATTTTGAGGAGAGGATTGTCCGGATTTGGTGGTTCCTCTTCGAACACATCTAATGCGGCTCCCGCTATCCATCCCTCTTTTAATGCCTTAATTAGGGCCTTCTCATCTAATATTGCTCCCCTTGCAGTATTTATGATGAAGGCTGTTTTCTTCATGAGTTTAAGTTCTCTTTCCCCTATCATGTGTTCAGTTTCCTTAGTTAGAGCCGCATGTATAGTTACTATATCTGATTCTTTTAGCAACGTCTCTAAATCTACTAATCTCACATTGATCTGTTTAGCGGCTTCCTTCTTGATGTAGGGATCATAAGCAAGTAACTTAACTTTGAACCCTGATATTTTTTCTGCTACTTTGCGTCCGATGTTTCCTAATCCAATAATTCCTACGGTTTTCCCTAAAAGCTCATATCCTAATAGGCTTTTATCTCTCCATTTTCCCTTCTTTAGTTGGGAATACGTAATGCATAATTTTTTCAATAGAGCTAGAATTAGGGCTATTGCGTGTTCAGCTACGCTATCGGAGTTGGCATGTGGAGTATAGCAAACAAATATTCCCTTTTCGGTTGCAGCATCTAAATCTACATTGTCTATTCCTGGCTTTGATCCATATTTGACGATTACCTTCAACTTGTTTGCAGCTTGTATGACTTTCCTCGTGACATGCTGTTGAGATGTGATTATCAAGGCATCGACATCTTTTATTTCTCTGATAAGTTTCTCTTCGGTATAGACTGTATTTGGAATGCCCACTTTTACTTCGGCTATTTCTTCAAGAATTTTGTGCGATTCTTCCCATTCCGGTTCTGGAATAAACACTTTAAATTTTTTCTGCATAATTACCACTTAAGTTCGGAGAATTTTCCAGTGTTCTTTGAAATGTCTTTTTTCCTCGTCGAACTCCACATCTTCAAGTTCTGCTTTGATGCCATACCTTTTTAAGGCGGCCAACATTATGTTTGTCATAAAATGAGAGGGCTGTTTTCCTTCCCTTATAAGAGCGGCTGAGGATTTAGTCACCGAAACACCGTGCATCTCAACAAAGGCTTCATCCTCGCTGAGCTTGTGGATATGTATCTTTTCCATGTAACCGACTGACTCTAAAAATTTTGCAATTTTTATCAAGATATCAAGAGGTTTATCTTCCACGTCAATCTTGATGAAACCTCTCTTTAGAGCTTCATCCAAGTGGTACTCACCAACTCTTCTGAAGAAGTCGATAGCTTTTCCATTTAAGTACTCATCAACCGCCCGACATATAGCATAATTAATGATGTCGAAGAATTCGGACTTAATGTATTTATCTCCCAATGTAATCACCACTTTGAAATCACCTTTAAAATTATAGAAGCTTACTCTTAAACTTTCCAGTCACGCAAAAACCTTATATTGCAAATAAATAATCAATGAATGACGAAAAGGAAGAGGGAAGTAAATATGTCAGCTAAAGTTTGGGCGGCTTTATGCATAATACTGTTGCTTGCAGGAGTGGGCATAGGATATGTAATCCCTCGTGGGCCTTCTCCGACGGCTCCAAGCGGTCTTAGTGGGGAAATTCCTATTGGAGTATTGTTACCTTTAACAGGGGATTTCGCGAGTTATGGTGCTAGAGGAAAAGCATGTGCAGAACTTGCCGAAAGCGAGATTAACGATTTTGTCACTGCTGCAGGGTTGCCCGTATCTTTCAAATTCTATTATGAAGATACTGAGACTAAGGCAGATATAGCTCTGCAAAAACTCCAGACGTTAGTTGCAAAAGGAGTTAAAGTAGTGACCGGATTACTTTCTAGTGCTGACATACAAAGCGTTAAAGGATACGCGGATTCCAACAAAATAGTCGTGATCTCACCATTCTCAACCGTAGCGGAACTTGGCGTCGCAGGAGACTATATTTTTAGACCCATACCACATGACGACATGGAAGGCATAGCATTAGCGAAACTTGTGTACGGTGCAGGCTATCGTCATGTCGCAATCTTGCAAAGAAGAGACCCATGCGATATTTCAATAGCTACGATGTTTAAAGAAAAATTTGAAGAATTAGGTGGTGAAATTTTAGAGTATGTCGAATACGAGCCAGGTACAAGTGAGTTTTCCACGGAATTGGCTGCGCTAGAAAGTGCTATTGGACCAGCAATTGAGCAGTACGGTAGCGAAACAGTAGCTATTCAAACCCTGACGTGGGAAGACCTTGCTACGGTTTTAGCTCAAGCTAAGGCGCGGAACAGTATAACTCTTAATGTAGATTGGTTTGGCGGTGACGCTGTTGCCCAAAGCACAGTGATATTGCAAGACGCTGGTGATATTGCAGCACAAGTTAGACTTTTGGCTCCAGCCTACGCAGCTCCTGAGTCAATTAAAAAGACGAAAGTTGTAGATTATGTTAAAAATAAGCTTGGAGAAGAGCCAGATATATACAGTCTCGTCCTCTACGACTGTGTATGGATAGCAGCTTTGTCGATTCTGCAAGCAGGTGTAAACGATGGTGAAGTAATTCAGAAAGTTGTTCCTACGGTGGCAAACAACTACTTCGGAGCTAGCGGATGGACCCAACTTGATGAGACAGGTGACCGGGTAGGACTTGATGTAAACTTTTACCAAGTGAAGCAAGTTGATTCTGAATACCAATGGGAACTCGTAGCTACATATAGCGCTGCAACTGGTAATGTGAGTTGGCTTGAGTAGGTGAAAAATAAGGTATGTTGGTTACAAAAGGCGTCAAAAAATACTTCGGAGGTCTAAAAGCGGTAGACGGAATTGATTTAGAAGCGAAAAAAGGAAACATTACTTTGATTATAGGACCTAATGGCGGCGGAAAAACAACGTTTGTTAACGTTATAACTGGGTACTACAAGCCCGACGGCGGTCACGTCTACTTCGAAGGAGAAGAGATAACAGGATTGCCGATGAATGAAATTTACAAGAGGGGTCTTGCAAGGTCCTTTCAAATCCCCTTTCTTTTTAATGGCTTAACCGTTTTAGAGAACTTGTTAGTTGCAAGTAAGGCAAATCCAGGCGACTCTCTTATAGGAAGCTTTATCAAGAGAAAATGGATTGATTATGAGGAAAAAACTATAAAAAAGGCCTTAGAAATAATGGGAAGACTAAATCTAACTGAATATTGGAATTCACCTATATCATCTTTGCCAGCTGGGCATTTAAAGCTAGTTGATATAGGAAGGTCGCTAATGTCTGACGCTAAAATGATAATTTTGGATGAACCGATATGTGGCGTCGCACCAAAATTGGCTGATGAAATTTTTTCTTATATCCGGAGGTTAAGAGACGAGCAAGGGCTAACTTTCCTAGTTATAGAACATAGACTCGACATTGCGTTGCGATTCGTTGATTATGTCTACGTCTTCAATAACGGCAGGATAATTTCTGAAGGAAAACCTAAACAAATAGTGAATGATCCGTTGGTAAGGAAAGTGTATGTTGGTGAATGAAAGTGCTGAAGGTAAAAAATCTGAATTCAGGATACGGAAAGCTCCATGTGTTGTTTGATATAAACGTTGAATGTGGTAAATCAGAAATAGTTAGCATTCTAGGACCTAATGGTAGCGGAAAAACAACCCTTCTAAATAGCATTTTCGGATTAGCAGATATTTTTTCCGGGTCAATATTTTTTGATGGCACTCAGATAAATGGTCTTCCTCCGCATAAAATTGCAAGGACGGGGCTATCTTATCTTCCTCAAGCGGACAAAATTTTTGAGGACTTATCAGTTGAAGAGAATCTTAAGATGGCTGGTTACATTCTGGATTCCAGGGAATTAAAAGATTCGATAGATGAAGCGCTTTCCCTTTTTCCGGTACTTAAAAATTATATGCACAGAAAAGCTGGGACATTGAGTGGGGGAGAGAGACAGATGCTTGCAATAGCGATGACCCTGATGCGGAGGCCTAAACTCATCATGCTGGACGAACCCTTAGCAGGTCTTGCACCTATAATTTGTCAAAAAATTTTGGAAAAAATAATTGAATTAAGAGATAAACTTAAAATCGGGATACTTCTCGTTGAACAAAACGCCGCGAAAGCACTAGAAATCAGCGATAAATGTTACGTAATAGTTAGCGGAAAAATCGTTTTTTCAGGAAAACCTGACCAACTTTTAGAGCGTGGAGAGGTAGCTGAACTTTATTTAGGAATGAAATCAGAGGTGCAAAATAAGTGATACCCCCAACTTTAGTGGATGCTATAACCTACTCTTCTCTGCTTGGAATAATGACCTTTGGCCTTACTTTTGTACGTATAACAACTGGAGTCTGGAATGTTGCCCATGGTGCTTTTGTAACCGTGGGGGCATACGTAGTTTTTACATGTACAAATTTAATTGGAGGCAACCCTTATCTTTACTTGCCCTTAGCTTTTATAATGGGCTCCATAACATCAGTAATCGAATACCTTCTGATAATAGAGCCTTTAAGGAAGAGGGAGGCCTCCACCACCTTGATGCTGGTAAGTACAATCTCCTTTGACCTCGCAATGTTGAGCATCATAAATATTTACGCAGATTATTTGCAAAACGTCTTTAATCTCCCTTCAAAAAATTTTATTATGAAAAAGTTAGATTTCACTCTTTTTGAAGCACCAGGCATTTTTTGGGTCTCTTTCATGTTCTTAATAGCCTTCGTAATTGTTTTGTATTTTGTATTGCATTATACAAAAGTTGGCGTTGCATTAAGAGCCTGCGTGAGCAACCCTGCATTAGCTAACATAACTGGCATAAATGTGATTTACATCAACTTGCTATCATGGTTTATATCAGGAGGGTTAGCCGGCGTTGCTGGCGGCCTTTTGCCCCTATGGATTCAAGGAAAACCTATAGTGGGAGACTCCTTTCTTGCTTTAATGTTTTGTGTTAGCATCGTAGGCGGCGTTGAGGAGATCTATGGTACGGTTCTTGGAGGTTTTCTGGTAGGTTTCACTCAAACCCTAGTAACGTTAGGGCTGTACGCCATATTTGGCGCAGCTGTGATTCCGTACAAAACTCTGATACCAATGATGATTCTCGTGCTAACGTTACTTTTTGCACCAAAGGGTCTTGCTAAAATCAACTGGAAGAAAATGCTTAAAATCGCCAAAATTGGAGGGCCATCTAAATGGAAAGTCTAATTGTATCGTTCATTATTGATCTCATCGCCCTTTACTCAGTATACCTAATAGTGAATCTAAGCCTGAACTTGCAACTGGGGTATGCAGGCATACCTAACTTTGGTTTGGTTTTAGCGTTTACTGGCGGCGCCTATGTCATGGGATGGTTACCAATACGGCTCTGTGCATGGCTGTTTGGTATAGACCCGCAACTTCGAGCGAACATAATAAAAAATAATGCAATTATTGTATCGCATATTAACTCCTGCCTTCAAGCACAACCATTAGTTGCCATTGGCGTGTTTGTATTAACATTAATTTTGGCCCTTATCGTAGGAGCTATTTTAGGATTCATTTCAGCATATCCCGCTATTAGATTAAGAACGGATTATTTGGCAATTACACTTTTAGCTTTAGGCGAGGTTTTGGCTATAATAGGAAGGAATTATGATCCCTTGGTAGGGGGGGTAATAGGGATACTTGTACCTGACCTCTTTAGCTGGGCAGGTGAGAGCAGATTTATCGTAGTCTCACTAATGCTTCTCTTTATGACAGCCTTATGCTTCTGCATAATTAACATAATCGTAAATTCTCCTTACGGTCGAACTCTTCGGGCAATTAGAGACAATGAAATCGCTGCTTCATCCCTAGGGAAAAATGTGACGCGTGTTAGGATGCAAGCTCTAGTGGTTGGCTCAATGATATGTAGTTTAGCGGGAGCTTTATATGCATCTTATTCATGCTACGTAGGCCCAGCAGCCTACGGACGGCTAGAATGGACTTTTCTTCCATGGCTTATGGTAATCTTTGGAGGGGTCGCAAACAACATAGGGGTTATGCTTGGAACATTCGTGTTTGTTACCTTGCGAAAATTGATAGAGTTCTACAAATACTACTTTACTTTCCTTCCATTTGACGTGGTTTGGCTGGAATATCTCTTGCTGGGAACCATAATTGTGGTAATATTGATCTTCAGACCTAAAGGCCTTATAAGTGAAAAGCCAAGCCGAACTCTGGCTGAGAAAAAACTGGAAAAAGTAGTCGCTGAACTCTTACATAAAAGAGACTCTAAAGCAACCTAGTTTGAAAATTAATGCTTAAATTTATCGGTTTCCCTCTTGTAATGCAGTTTCAAGTATCTTGTAATGATGAGTTTTGAAACTGCTGCATCTTGTATGGCTAAACCAACAGATTTAAAAACGGTTATCTCTCTGTCATTAATTCTTCCGGGTTTATTACCCGTGACTATTTCGCCCAGTTCAGCATAGATATGTTTCTCTGTAATCGCCCCTTCCTTTATTGGCAATATTACATCGCCAGCTTCTTCTAATGCTGCCTTTCTTAAATCTACAACCAACTTCGACTTTACGACAGTTTCGGTGTCAAGTTCTCTTGCGTGAGGATAGTATGAGCCTATGGCGTTAATATGAGCCCCATCACTTAACCATTTCCCCTTGACCACAGGCGTGGCGGATGTCGTGGCAGTTATTATTATGTCAGCGTCCTTTACTGCTTTTTGAGCCGAGTCTACAGGCATTATGTCCACCCCAAGTTTTTTAGACATTTCCTCAGCGAACGTTCTTCTTGCATTTACTACTTTATCGTACGCATAGACTTTCTCTATTTCTCTTACCTCTGTAACGGCCCATAATTGGGTTCTGCCCTGCATTCCGCAACCTATTATCCCGACTTTTTTGGAATCCTTCCTTGCCAGATGTTTTGTTGCCACTCCGCTGACGGCCCCTGTCCTCACTGCAGTGAGGTAGATTGCGTCCATCACTACAGTTACTTTCCCAGTTTCTATATCATAAACGAGAAGAGTAGCCACGGTTGTAGGAAGATTATATTTGATATTCTTCGGGAAAATTCCGAAAACTTTTGTAGTAGCTATATTCATTTTTTTCAAGTATGCGCTCATTTGAGAAATGCTTCCGTTTTTTAACATAAGCGTTGTACGTTCTGGCATTATTGCTTTTCCTGCGTGAAGTTCTTTAAAAGCCTCTTCAACAACCTCTATAGCTTCACGCATGGTCAAAAGCCGTCTTACATCACTATCACTTAAAAAAAGCATGGGGGGTCCCTCTAACCTAACATGAAACCATGCTTTATTGGGTCATCTCTCTCTAAAATGCAGTGTTGCAGACCTATTATGTACGCTTTTGCAGAAAGTTTCGGTATTACAGCCTTGTATTCCCCAACTTTAGTTTCTCTACACACTTCGCCGATCATGGTTAAGTCAGGATGTACTAGACTTTCAACTATCAAATGATCTCCGGCTTTAAATTCTCCTTTAGCCCACAAGGTAGCTAATTTAGCGCTAACTGAAGTCCCAGCAGGGGAAACGCATATTGTATCTGAATAAACATTTGCATGTCTATAGTGGTGCTCAGGTTTGATAGGTTTAGCTGAGAATGTTACAAGTTCAATTTTGTTCAATTCAGGATTTTCAGGATGGCTGACTTTTATTTGCTCGTTTGCGACGTTAAGTATCTTCATGCCGACTCGAATTAATTCTTTTGCATTTTCAGGTTTTACTTGAACCCCAACCTCAATTGGATTAACGAATATGTAATAAAGCCCTCCAAAGGCTACGTCTACATTAATTTCGCCGATTTCCGGCACTCTAATTTTCGTGGATTCTTGGTAGAATGAAGGGACACCTTCAAAAGATATTTCTTGAACCTCGCCATCCTTGACCTTCGCTTCTATTCTAACGAGCCCTGCAGCCGTATCAAGACTCAATCGCGTTATAGGCTCCTTAACCTCAACCATACCTTGCTCGATTAACACTTTGGCCACGCTAAACGTGCTGTCTCCACATGAATTGAAATAACCGCCACTGTATGTAAATATAACACCATAGTCTGCTTCAGGATGTGTTGGCTCGGTGAGTATTGCACCTAATATGCCGGAAAAGCCTCTAGGTTGTGTCATAAGTGCCCTTCTCAGATGGTCAAAATGTTCTTGGCAATACTTTGTTTTTTCCCACATTGATTTGCCTGGGATTCTTGGAAAACCGCTTACAACGACCTTGGTTGTTTCGCCACTTGAGTGGGTTTCAACTACAGTGATCACTCTCTTAGCTCTCATACTTTACCACCACCACAATGTCTCAAGGTTTTTCTTTAAAAAGGTTTTTCGAAAATATTTTGGTTATGTTCAGCTTTTTAAATAAAATCACGGAGAAATTTTATTTCAACGCCATGTATAAGGATGGGGGATTGCTATGGTAACGTTGAGTCGATCTTAACACTAGACACAGCGTTTTTAGTAGGGAATCAGTGAATAGGATAATTTAAAAATAAAATCTTTCGGAAGTTCTATTATAACTCACGCTGTAGCGAACCAATAAAGGGTATATCCCTGAATTCAACTTTGACTGCCCGGAATGATTGGCTGTAAAGGCCAAAAATAACAACAGTAATATAGTCAGTAATGCTATTAGAAGCAGCATTCCCTATCTTTATAGACAGAATGAACCTTTCAATTAAATGTTTTTGGTTTAATGCAAATACGAAATGTTAGGGCGATTTACCTCTTTCGCTTTACGGCTCTATGTGTCTTCAAATTTGCCTGTGGATGATGATTGTGAGAAATCTTTAAGACTATAAAAACAGCATAAATAGTGCTAGGGTCTGTAATATAAAGTTATAGCACCGCTGTAAGTTATCGTTTTTGTGTTTTCCTCCGACGGGTTCGCTATTAAAACGTAATACTCTTTAACTGGGTTCGTGTCGAAAATAACGAAGCCGTAGCCATTCGTAGCTCTATAGAGCTGACCTTCTCCGGTGACAGCATCATAGCAAGCAATGTAAAGCACCTGGTCGGTAGGTGTCCATGTTACCGAGACATGAATTCCTAGAAGACAACCTCCTCCATAAGATTCATACCTGTGCGCATAGCCTGGCGGAATTGTGCCATTAATCGGTATTTCTATTTTAATAATTTCAGGTATTAAGATGGCTTTTTCGCCCTTAAACTCTAGTGTGACGTTGGATGGGAATGGTCCCTCGGCTTTCACCTTGATTAAAACGGGCTGAGTTTTCTCTTCTTCAAGGACTTTGGAGAAATTTCCTAAGTCCACTATCCTTATTGGGATTATGGGCCACTCAAAATGTAAAGGTGTAGCCAACTTCAGGACTTCTCCATCCACAAACCATTGTCCGTTAACGTATTCAAGTTTTACCAAACACGACTCATTTTCAGTAAAATCAGAGCTTGTGTCCAATGATAATGATAAAGAAAATAAAATCAAAAATAGACATCCAATAGTTAAACCTTTCAAGATACGCATTTGCATTTTCTGTATGCAGAAATGTTGAATCTATCTGATAAATATTTCGATTTAATATTTAATATGTTTAACATACACTTGCTTATCAAAGTAGGGGAGTAAAGATACGTTGTCTCTGCGGCAAACTGGGCATAAAGTGTGCGATTTGCTCATTAGGTCACAACCACGACGATAAGTTTCCAAGTTCTCTCGAACAGCACGTCTTCATTTCTCATTTGTTATTTCCTTTTAAATATCTAACTTCTCAGCAGCGAAACTGATAAAAACACATGAATATACATTTTTAAACAAAGTTTAGCTGGTGATACGTTTGTATGGTTGGAATGGAAAAATACTGCGCGTAGACCTTTCTAAAAACAAATCAACAGTTCAAAGCTATGACTCGAACTTTGCAGCTAAATATTTAGGAGGTAGAGGCTTCGCAGTAAAAATACTGTGGGATGAATTAGCTCGTGGAACCAATCCATTAGGTCCAGAAAACAAGCTAATAATTGCTGCAGGTCCATTAACAGGTCTTCCAGGACCAAGCCTCGGCAAGCTGGTAATTGCCGCTAAGAGTCCACTTACTGAGGGATACGGTGACGGGAACATTGGAACACTGGCTGCAGTTCAGATGAGAAAAGCAGGAATAGACACGGTGGTAATCGAAGGGAAAGCCGAAAAACCATCGTATCTTTACGTGGAAAACGAGAATGTTGCGCTTTTAAGCGCTGATGGAATATGGGGTAAAACAACCTTCGAAGCCGAAGAAAAACTCAAAGAAATTCACGGAAAAGACGTTGGAGTACTTGTAATCGGTCCCGGTGGTGAAAACATGGTTAAATACGCCACGGTTGTTTCGCAGGAAGGCAGAGCTGGTGGAAGACCTGGAATGGGCGCGGTAATGGGATCCAAGAAACTTAAAGCAGTAGTCTTTAAAGGCACAAAGGACATACCTTTAGCGGATGCTGAAAACTACAAGAAACTGGTGAATGATGCCTACAATGACATAAAATCTAGGGACTATTACAATTTCTGGATTAGGCAAGGAACCATGGCCACTATAGAGTGGGCCAACGAAAATGGTGTTTTACCAACCTATAACTTTAGAGAAGGCGTATTCGAACTTCATAGGCTTATTGATGGCTATGCTCTAGAGGCCATGAAAGTTAAACGTAGAGGCTGTCCTTACTGCAACATGTCCTGCGGAAACGTGGTGCTTGACTGCGAAGGGAAAGAGTCTGAGCTTGACTACGAAAACGTAGCCATGTTAGGATCCAACATAGGTCTAGGACACCTCGGAAAAGTTTCCGTTTTAAACCGGATGGCAGACGAACTTGGCCTAGACACAATTTCTCTAGGCAGCGTTATTGGCTTTGCCATGGAGGCAACCGAGAAAGGCCTCATCAAGGATGGAATAGAATGGGGAGACTTTGAAAGGGCGAAAACACTCGTCCAAGACATAGCGTACCGAAGAGGGGAACTTGGCAACCTCCTAGCAGAAGGCGTCATGCGGGTAAGCCAAAAACTTGGTAACGGCTCTCAAAACTGGGCGATGCATGTAAAAGGACTTGAAGTTTCGGCTTATGACTGTCATATGGTTCCTGGGATGGCCCTAGCTTTCGCCACATCATCAATTGGTGCTCATCACAAGGAAGCATGGGTTATTGCGTGGGAAATAAAAACGGATCGAACAGGGTACACCGAAGCCAAAGTAGACAAAGTAATAGAATTCCAACGAATAAGAGGGGGAATGTTCGAATCACTAGTGGCTTGTCGGCTCCCATGGATAGAACTAGGCTTCGAACTAGAATGGTATCCACGACTTCTAAAGGCCGCCTCAGGAATAGAAATTCCACTCGAGGATATGCTTTACAAGTTGGCTGACAGAATATACGCACTCATAAGGGCCTTCTGGGTACGTGAATACGGTCAAGAATGGAACCGCACAATGGACTATCCACCAACACGATGGTTCAAAGAACCAACAACCAAAGGACCATACAAAGGCGCTGTGCTGGACAAAACCAAGTTCGACACACTATTAGACATGTACTACGCCAAACGCGGATGGGACAAAAGAGGAATACCAACCCGAACCACACTAGAAAAGCTCGGCCTAACAGACGTGGCAGAACAACTCTCAAAATATGTTACATTGACCCCGTGAAAACAGAATGGCGAAAATAAAGCTCATAGGCTACATCGCCGAAATCTTCGGCTACAGAGAGAAAACAGTCAAAATAGAAAAACCCATCAAGCTAAAAGAGCTATTCCAATTTCCGCATATACTGGAAAACATGAACCAAAAACGTATGATCATTCTGGTAAACGGAGTACCAGGAACACCAGACTCAACAATAAAAGACAAAGACGAAATAACAATAATGCAAATAGTCGGCGGAGGGTAAATCCCCCTTCATTTTTACCTTTTTAATTTCTAAATGATATTGCTCAAACCCTTATTTGTTCTAACTCCTCGTAAGTTTCTCTACAGAACTTTTCATCCTAATAAGTGCCTCTCTAATATTCTCTAGTGATGTGGCATAGGAAAGCCTTAAATGCCCCTCGCCGTTTTCTCCGAATGCCGAGCCCGGCACGGTGACCACACCAACGTCTGTTATGAGAAACTTGGCAAATTCCATAGAAGGCTTGTTGAAGAACTTGATGTTCGGGAAAACATAAAACGCACCTTTAGGCATTTGACATGCAAATCCAGGTATTTCGTTTAATAGCTTAACAATTTCTCTTCGTCTTTTATCATACTCCCTCACCATTTCGACAACGCAGTCCTGTGGCCCTGTCAACGCTGCGAGAGCCGCCTTCTGCGACACGGAACAAGCACAAATGTTCATAGTATGATGAACTTTAACTATACTCTTCATTATCTCCTCAGGTGCCACTACAAAACCAACTCTCCAACCAGTCATGGCATAAGTCTTTGAAAAGCTGTTTATGATCACCGTTCTTCCCTCCATACCGGGAAAAGAAATGATGCTACGGTTTACAACACCATCATAAGTTATCTTCTCATATATTTCGTCTGAAATTACTATCAAGTCGTTGTCTCGCGCCACCTCAGAAATCCTTTTAAGCGTGCCTTCGTCCAACACGCTTCCAGTAGGATTATTCGGAGAAATCAGCACTATAACTTTCGTTTTCTTTGTAATTTTTTCCTCAATATCCTCTGGGTTTACAACGAAATTTCTATGCTCCTCTAGGGGCACCCGAACTATTCTTGCACCGACCAGTCGCAACGCCACCTCGTAAGCTGGGTAGAAAGGATCCTGCACAATTACTTCATCCCCCTCATCTATAAGCGCTTGGCAAACTGCAAAGAAGGCTGACTGTGCACCGGCAGTAACCAAGACTTCACTATTAGGGTCAACGTCAATTCCGCTTTCACTTCTCAACTTCTCGGCTATTGCTTCGCGTAATTCTGGGATGCCTTGTATTGGAGTATAATGGGTGAAACCTTCCTCCATCGCTTTCCTAGCAGCCTCTCTTATATGTTCAGGAGTCGAAAAGTCTGGCTCACCCACATTAAGAAATATAACGTCGTGCAACCCCTTAGCGTACTCAACAATCTTTCTTATACCAGACAAAGCGATAGATGAAGCTCTTCTCGATATTTTGGGCAACTTTTCTTCCACCAAGAAAATCATTTTCCACAACACGGTTATATAAATTCTGTCCGTAAACCTTTAATTTATGCATGTGTATTATCCAAGCTCTAAAAGGGTGAAGAAATATGGTATTTGATTTTACAGAAACTGAAGAGCAGAAACTTATGGTTAAAAATGTTAAGGAGTGGTGCGAGAGAAATCTAACGGCGGAACGCGTTAGGGAGATGGATGATAAGGGACATCCGTATCCCAAGGACATCGCTGAGGGCTTAGGTAAACTTGGCGCTATTATGGGTACTGTGCCGCGGGAGCATGGAGGGTTAGGCATCGACTGGAAAACTCAATGTCTCATTGCTGAGGTCATAGGATACTATGATCCGACAATTGCCACCGCTGCCGGGTTTATGGCCGTTGAAACAGGATGGGGATTCACAATTAACAGGTATTGTTCAGAAACTGTGAGAGAAAAATACATAAAGCCGGCAATTAGAGGCGAGAAGTTCGTTGGCATTGCAACGACAGAGCCTGTGGGTGGCTCGGACGTTGCAGGACACAAAACTACAGCCAGAAAAGAAGGAGATGAATGGGTTCTCAACGGGGAGAAAACGTTCATCAGCGGCACAGAGGAATGTAAGCTATGGGGTGGCGGTTACTGGGTTAATGCCAGAACAGGCCCATTAATACCTGAAGCCCCTCACCGCAACATGACCGCCTTTTTTGTACCTATAGATGCTGATGGCGTTGAGGTGGCAGAACCATATAGAGACGCGGGAAGAATGGCAATTTCTACTGGGGGATTCGTACTGAAGAATGTGAGGATTCCGGATGAATATAGACTGGGAGAAGTGGGTAAAGGCTTCTATTACACTATGGAGGGCTTTGATAACGCTAGATTAATGATTGCAGCAAGCTGTGTAGGGGTCATCCGACGGATTCTAGATGAAGCCATTCCTTATATAAAAGATAGAAAGGTTTTCGGACGGCCACTCGCCAAATATGAAGCAATTCAATTCGAAGTAGCCGAAATTTACCGAGAGATGGAAGCATTAAAACTTATGACCATGAAAACAGCTTGGATGCAGGATATAAGATATAAGGAGGAGGGTATGCCAGTAAAAGTTTCAGAGGCAAAAACTTTTAAGCCAACCGAAATCGCCAAGTGGATATCCATGGTCAAATGGAAAGGGCCGTCACTAGCACTGGAGGCAGCCGAAAAAGCAATGATATGGCTCGGAGCGGCGGGATACACGAAAGAATACCTGTTTGAAGCTGCGTGGCGCGGCGTAATGTCATATGTCGTTGGGGCTGAGGGGGGACTAAACATCCAGAAAATAGTCGTCGCCAGAGAACTCCTCGGAAGGGAATACGTCCCCTACAAGTAACCCCTCCTACTTTTTACAAGCTGTAAAAAATCTGGTGGGAATGAAGTTTAACAGATTTCTACAGGGAAACGAGGCTTGTGCAGAGGCAGCTATAGCGGCTGGATGCAGATTCTTCGCTGGCTATCCCATTACTCCAGCAAGCGAGATTATGGAGTACTTAGCAGAAAGGCTTCCCCAAAAAGGAGGCGTAGTAATACAGATGGAGGATGAAATGGCCTCTCTGGCGGCCGTTATAGGAGCAAGCTGGGCTGGGGCTAAGGCTATGACAGCTACTTCTGGCCCCGGCTTCAGCCTAATGCAGGAATTGATAGGCTATGCCTTTATGACAGAGACTCCATGTGTAATTGTCGATGTGCAACGTACTGGACCAAGCACTGGGCAGGCCACAAAATGTGCCCAAGGAGACGTAATGCAGTCGAGATGGGGGACTCACGGAGATTACGCATCCATAGTGCTATCTCCTAACTCTGTCCAGGAAATGTTTGAGCTTACAATACGCGCTTTCAACTTGGCTGAAACCTACCGAACTCCAGTCATCTTACTTGCTGACGAGTTAATAGCGCATATGAGGGAGACTGTAGAAATACAATCAGCAGATAAGATAAAGACTGTGAACCGTAAAAAACCGAAACGTGGAGACACAGCTTTTTTCGGGTCTGAAGAGATCCCGCCAATGCCTTCGGTGGGAGAAGGCTATAATATAGCCGTAACTGGATCAACACACGACGAATATGGAATACGCTATACGGCCGATCCGGAAGTTCATAGGAGACTTGTTCAAAGACTCGTACATAAAATAACAGATAACGCTGACAAGATAATAGATGTGGAAGCTCATAACATTGAAAACTGTGAAGTTGGCGTTGTTTCTTTTGGATGTACCTCACGTAGCGTGTATGAGGCAGTGGAAATGGCTAGGGAAGAGGGAATAAAGGTAGGTCAAGTTAGGCTTAGAACCATATGGCCGTTCCCGGAAAAAATCGTGAAAGCCATGGCTAGAAACGCTAAGGCAATAATTGTTCCAGAAATGAACCTTAAACAGATTTTCTATGAGGTAGATAGAACCGTGAAGGGTTTGGCTAGAGTGGTTTCCATAAACAAGGTTGGAGGTGGGGAACTCATCACACCTGAAGAGGTACTCTCCGAAATTAGGAGGTGGAGGGGTTGACTGACAATTTTTCTGTTAGACGTTATATGAGAAATCTGAGACTTCCATTCTGTCCCGGCTGCGGATGTTATACCATCATAAACTCTTTTCTGAGAGCTGTTTATGAACTTGGATATAGCGATCTTAGCCGATTTGTCTTCTGTAGCGGAATAGGCTGTGCAGCTTGGATTCCCTCGCCGTATTTTAAGGCAGACTCCATTCACACTCCTCACGGAAGGAGCATACCTGTTGCAACAGGCGTCAAGCTTATGCGGCCCGACCTAAACGTGGTGGTCTTCGGAGGAGACGGCGACCTAGTGGGGATTGGTTTAAGCCACCTAATTCATGCTGCACGTAGAAACGTAGACATCACAGTAATAATGGTTAACAACATGATATATGGAATGACCGGTGGGCAAGTTGCTCCGACAACCCCGCTTAAGACGAGAACTACGAGCACTCCTTACGGAAGTTTCGAGCGCCCCATAGATGCAGCCCACCTCGTCGCGGCTGCTGGTGCATGCTACGTTGCTAGGTGGACGACAGCCCATGCTGGGCAGCTGAAGGAAGCGTTCAAAAAGGCGATTTTAACAAAGGGTTTCGCTTTTGTGGAGGTTGTAAGCCAATGCCCCACTTCATTCGGTAGAAGAGCTGGCTTTAAGGGTGCTGCCGACATTGTTCGGTGGTTTAGGGAAGTCTCGGTTCAGCTTGAGCAGACCGAAAAAATGGCAAAGGAGGAATTGACCGGAAAAATCGTTGTCGGCGAGTTTATAAGCAGAGAATTCCCGACGCTAACTGAAACAGTTTACGCCGTTTTAGAGGAGGCTAAAAAACATGCAAAGTCGAGTTGAAATCAGAATTGCTGGTTTAGGCGGTCAAGGAGTGGTCTTGGCCGGGCAAATTCTTGGAAGAGCGGCGACTTATGACGGGAAAGTAGCTGTTCAAACCCAAAGCTACGGCGCCGAGGCCAGGGGAAGCGCAGCCAGAAGCGAGGTCATAATCTCAGATGAGAAGGTATGGTTCCCGAAAGTAAGGAAATGCGACGTGCTTGTGGCTATGAGTCAGACCGCTCTAGACACATACATAAAAGACCTAAAAGAAAACGGAACCCTAATAGTGGAGCAAGACCTAGTAAAACAAATACCAGAGGTTAAAGCTAAACTTTTCAAAATCCCCGCTACGAAAATCGCCCAAGAACAACTGCAATCCAAAATGTACGCCAACATCATAATGCTAGGAGCCTTAACGAAAATAACCCAGATAACAAGCGAAAGAGCAGTTGAAAAGGCAATAACGGACGCTGTTCCACCAGCTACAAGAGAAAACAACCTAAAAGCCTTCAGAATAGGCCTCGAACTGGCAAAACAGTCATCTTAAAGATATTGAAAAAGCCTTCACGAAAACTTTATCTTACATTATTTACAGTTACATTAAATCTCAAAAATTAGAGGTTTATGTATGCCTACAATTATTGTATGCCTAAAATACGCTGTTGACGTAACCCAGATAAAGGTTGATCCGACCACCCGCAAGCTAATAACTGCTGACGCTCCTAGAAAAATCAGCGACTTTGACAAGAACGCCCTAGAAGAAGCCATAAGAATAAAAGAGAAGTTTGGAGGCGAAGTCATAGCCTTAACTGCTAGCGCCGAAGACGCTTCTTCTGCACTTAGAGAAGCATTAGCCATGGGGGCTGATAGAGCTTTTCTGATTAAGGATTCTTCCCTTCAAGATTCTGATTCCTCAGTAACCTCTCATGTTTTGGCTAAAGCCATTAGAAAAGTAGGATCTTTTGATCTTATTATCTGTGGAGAAGCCAGCATCGACAGTTATTCAGCTCAAGTAGGCCCTAGACTTGCCGAGAATCTGGGTATACCCGTAGTTACTTATGTACGAAAACTCAGCCTAGAAGACAATGTTTTAATTGCTGAACGAAGTCTAGAAGACCGATCGGAAGTCGTTAAGGTCAAGACACCAGCACTAGTCACTGTCACTAAGGAGATAAACGTCCCAAGAGTATCCACCTTAATGGACGTAATTAAGGCTTCAAAGAAGGAGCTTGTCACATGGTCCCTTTCAGATCTGGGAGTTTCAAGTGAGGAGGTTGGGGCAGCTGTTGAAATATTGGGTGTTTCGGCGCCCAGGATTGAGCGGAAAAAGGTGAAAATTGAAGGTGAAACGCCAGAGGAGATAGCTGAAAAACTGGTTAAGGCTTTAATTCAGGAGGGAGTGCTAGGAGGCTAAAGTTATGAGTGCTTTTAGCGGCATCTGGGTTTTCTCAGAAAACATGGATCTAACAGTTGAAATGCTGGGTAAGGGAAAGGAACTTGCAGAAAAGCTCCAAGCAGAACTTTCAGCCTTAGCTTTAGGGTACAACATTGAGGAGCAAGCTAGGGACTTAGCGAGATATGGAGCCGACAAAATCTATATTGTGGACAGCCCAATTTTTAAGAAGCTTCAAGTAGACCCTTACCTTGACGCCCTAACCAAATTGGCGAATGAACATAAACCCGAAATAATTCTGATAGGCTCAACCAAGAGGGGGAAGGAGCTAGCTGCCAGGCTCGCGGCAAGGCTTAAAACTGGCATGATACCCGACGCCTTCAAGCTTGAAATAGACGAAGAAAAGAGGCTGATAGCTACAAGAATTGTTTACGGCGGAAACGGCGTCGCAGTGGAAACTTGCCGAACCAAGCCTCAAATAGTGACTGTGCCGCCAAGAACATTTGAAAAGCCTAAACCCTCCGAGAGAAAAGCTGAAGTGGTTAGGTTAGACGTCAAACTTGAAGAGCCGAAAATGGAAGTAGTAGAAGTTAAGCCTGTTGAGGCCGCGAAGGCTCGAATTGAAGAGGCAAACATAATTGTTTCAGGCGGCAGAGGAATAGAGAAAAAAGAAGACTTTAAAATGCTGGAAGAACTAGCCAATCTTTTAGGTGGGCAGGTTGGAAACACTAGACCATTAGCAGAGGACAGGAAGTGGTTCTCGGAGTGGGTCGGCCTCTCAGGGAAAAAGGTTAAACCAACCCTCTATATAGCCTGTGGCATTTCCGGCATGATCCAGCATATAGCTGGAATCCGAGATTCCAAAATTATAGTGGCAATAAACAAGGATCCAGAGGCGCCCATATTTGAAGTAGCCGACTACATAGTTGTAGGCGACCTCTACCAAATAATTCCCGCTTTAACCGAGAAGCTAAAGCAAACATTAAAATGAAATACGCGAAATGAGGAGAAGAAACCTAGAATAGGACTCGTGGCTCTCTGCATAGGCGGAAGCCAAGGAATGATCATGCTGCTGGAAAGATGCTGATATTAGCTGGGGATTAAGGTGCCTAACATAGGTGTTTACGTATGTCACTGCGGCTTGAATATTGCAGGCACAGTTGATGTAGAAAGAGTAGTTGAGTACGCTAAAAACTTGCCGGACGTTATAGTGGCGAAACACTACAAGTATATTTGTTCCGAGCCTGGGCAACGCATGATTCAAGAGGACATTCAAGCGTACGGGCTTGAAAGAGTTGTAATTGCGGCATGTTCGCCTCGAATGCATGAGGAAACCTTCCGCAAAACAGTAGCTGAGGCAGGATTAAATCCTTACCTGCTTGAAGTCGTTAATTTACGGGAGCACTGCTCATGGGCTCATAGTGACCAACCAGAAAAGGCTACTGAAAAAGCGAAGGAACTTGTAAGAATGGGCGTAGCTAGGGCAAGGCTTCTGGAACCATTAGAAAAACGTGTAATAAGCGTTGAGAAAAAAGTTTTAGTTGTAGGCGGCGGAATAGCTGGAATAGAAGCTTCGCTTGACTTAGCTAACGCCGGTTTCAAGGTCTACCTTGTAGAGAAAGCACCGAGCATAGGTGGGCGAATGGCGCAACTAGACAAGACTTTTCCAACCCTTGACTGCAGTGCTTGCATACTAACGCCGAAAATGGTCGATGTAGCCAAGCACCCAAACATAAAATTGCTAACCAACGCCGAAGTCACAAATGTAAGCGGATTTGTTGGAAATTATGAAGTTACTGTCCTAAAGAAACCCAGATACGTCGACGAGGACAAATGTGTTGGATGCGGGCTCTGTACAGAAGTATGCCCGGTCGAAATTCCGGACAAATTCAATGAAGGCCTAAGCCAAACGCACGCCATATCCATATATTCCCCGCATGCAGTGCCAAAAGTGGCAATAATAAATCCTGAACATTGCCTAAGATTAAAATATGGAAAGGAAGTTTGTGGCAAATGCCTCAAAACATGCGAGGCTAAAGCCATAAACTTTGAACAACAACCTGAAAATATACAGCTTAAAGTAGGGGCCATAATTCTAGCCGTAGGCGCCGACGTTTTTGACGCAGCCAAAATACCAGAACTCGGCTATGGCCGCTTCAAAAACGTAATTTCAAACATACAGTTTGAGAGGATCTCCGACGCTTCAGGTCCGACAGGTGGGAAAATCTTATGCCCCGAAACTGGAAAGCCGCCAAGAAGCATAGTCTTTATACAATGCGTAGGCTCAAGAGATAAAAGATTCCACGAATACTGCTGCCGTGTTGGATGCATGATAAGCCTAAAGCAAGCTATTCTTGCCCGTGAAAAACTTGGAGGAGACGTAGAAATCTACATATGCTATAATGACATCCGCGCATTCGGCAAGGGGTATGAAGAATTTTATAGAAGAGCTAGGGATTTAAACATAAACTTCTTGGCTGGAATCCCCTCGGAAATCAGAAGTGCCCCAGACGGCTCACTCTGCGTCACCGTCTATGAAAAAGTGGTGAATAAACTTCTAGAGATTCACGCCGACTTAGTGGTTTTATCATGTGGGATTGTACCAGGAAAAGACTTCAATAAAATAAGCGAAACGTTCCATGTTTCAAGAAGTTCAGACGGCTTCCTTTTAGAAGCGCATCCTAAGCTACGTCCACTTGAAACCTCCACGGCCGGAATCTTCTTGGCCGGGGCATGTCAAGGGCCAAAGGATATCCCCGACAGCGTTGCACATGCGAGTGGAGCCGCGGCCAAGGTCATTGAATTGCTGTCAAAAGGAGAATTTGAGATTGAGCCTTTAAAGGCGATTGTTAATCCAGACTTCTGCAGTGGGTGTGGAATCTGCGAGTCAATTTGTCCCTTCGACGCTATAGAAATGAAGGCTGAAACGGTTAACGGGGAGAAGCTTGTAGCTGAAGTAATTGAAGTTAAATGTCAAGGCTGCGGAACATGCGCCTCAGCGTGCCCAACCCACGCCATTAAAATGCAACACTACACCAACGAACAAATTCTGGCCCAAGTCCATGCGGCTTTAATTGCCAAACAGGAGATGGTTAAATGAGTCTGGTTGACTTAATGTCCATGGCTAAACCTAATGAGGAGCTGCGGAAGAAAATTCTGCAAAAACTACACGAAGAACTTGCATACTGCTTTCAATGTGCAAAATGCACGAGTGGATGTACAGCCTTTAAACTTTTAGAGCTTGTTCCTCATGAAATAATGAGACTTACCAAACTGGGCTTCATAGAAGAACTAATCACTTCAGAAATAATTTGGACATGTGCAACATGCTTAAAATGTGTTGAGCGATGCCCACAGAATGTGTCTCCGTACCACGTGATAATTGCCTTGAGAAACATAGCGGTCAAACAAGAAGCCAAAATACCGGAAGCTTACTTGAAGGCCGTCTCCCAAATTCTCGAAACAGGCCTCGCGCAAACAATCGAAAAAGTAACAACAAAAAAAATGGAATCGCTTGATAGGCAAAAGCTACATTTACCAGAAATAAAACATCCAACAGAAACATTTAGGACTACCTTTCTAAAGATCCTGGAGGGACATGAATTATGAAGCTTCCAGTGTTTTGGGGCTGCAGGATACTTACATCCCAATACGCCTATGAAATGTCAATACGCCAAGTTCTACCCCGACTTGGAGTCGAACTGGTCGATTTGAGAGAGATGCACTGTTGTGGAGATTATATTAAAAGCATAAACATGTTCGCAGCAACATACATGGCTGCAAGAATTCTGGCGCTCGCAAATGAAACAAGCATCAAAAACTTACTTGTGCCGTGCAGCCGATGCCACTTTGCCCTATCAGAAACACAACATATACTGGAAGAAAACAGAAATCTAAAGGACAAGGTTGATGCATTACTTAAAAAGGAAAAACTCAACTACTCTTCAGACATCAAAATATGGCACATCATAGACTTCATACATGATGTTATAGGCGTAGAATGCATCAGGCAAAAGGTTAAAAGAAGCCTAAAAGGCTTAAAGTTTGCCAGCCATGTGGGATGTCAAACAATTCGGCCAAGCAGCATAAAAAGAGTAGACAACCCCGAAACCCCTCGGAAACTCGACGAATTGATCAAAGCCTTAGGTGCAGAAAGCCTAGAATACCCAGAGAAACTAGACTGTTGCGGTGCAGCCTTAATGTCTTCACATCAAGAAGCAGCTCTAACTTTAGCAGGCTCAAAACTGAAGGCTTTACAAGAACTCGGCGTAGACGGCCTCATCGACTCATGTCCAGCCTGCCACACAATATTCGACACAAAACAGGAAAGCGCCGCGACAACAATCGGCGGCAAACTAGCCATGCCGGTTCTTTATTACACCCAACTTCTCGGAATAGCCATGCAAATCAATGTGGAAAAACTGGGTTTACACCTAAACCAAAGCCCAGTGGAAAAAATCTTGGAAATAAGCTCAAGCTAAAGATTGATGAAGGAGCGGATTTGTGCTTGTACCGACCTAGCCGGGGTAAGCAGAATACAATACCTACCAAAACATAAAATAATTCGTGCGTCTACTGAGAAGTGCTAGGAAGCCTCTACGTTCGAATGAGCTTTTGTATTGCTTCCTCTATAAGCTTTTTCACGGTTCCTTCAAGTGCTATCCTCTTCAGCGCCTCAAACGTTTCTAGGTCAAGCCTTATTGGTATTAGCTGCCACTTCAAAGGCTTTCCAAGAATTTCTGTTGCAGTATGGGAAACAAAAAGAGGATACAGACGAATGTACATTTCCTACTCTGTACTCAAGCAAAGTAGGATTTTAAATTTCTCAATAAAAGCCCAGCAAATAAAACATTTATCAAAGAATGGTGGGGCTGGGGAGATTTGAACTCCCGTCCCGAGAGCCCGAGTCTCGGAGCCTAGACCAAGCTAGCCGACAGCCCCTATCTTGCCAATTTGAAATTTTAATAAATGGTGAATTAAGGGTTTCGAATTGTTGCCTTTCTTAGGGTGTTAGTTTAATG
>Ga0164310_10000329_pt1 | contig 24780 bp, 29 predicted proteins | sample GuaBasSedimGuay1_FD_121795 | JGI IMG/M metagenome (GOLD analysis project Ga0164310, IMG submission 121795) | Subseafloor sediment microbial communities from Guaymas Basin, Gulf of California, Mexico - Guay1, Core 4569-9, 0-3 cm | ecosystem: Environmental > Aquatic > Marine > Hydrothermal vents... | reverse complement strand
TTTAAGGTATCAATAGTTTGAAATAATTCCTGTTTATCTAATTCGTCCCAATTTTTCATAATATCTTTGTTGATTCCATAGGTTTAGGGACTTTAACAACAAGTATTCTTAGAACCTCATTGCTTTCATTATACCAACAGTGAAGTATCTTTTTTGGACTTTCAATAAGAGTATCAGGACCTACTTCCTTTTTTTCGTCTCCAATCTCCACTATTCCTTTTCCTTCAAGCACATAAAAAAACACATCAACAGGTGTTATATGTCTTTTCAAAGATTCGCCGGGATTTAGGGTTAAATGAATTGCTTGAGCGTTTTTCGTATCATATATTTTTCTTGCATCAACCTTATGAGGATTCTGTGAACTATCTGCATTATTTATATTAATGATATTCATTTTCGTCTCTCCAATATTTATTCATATTTTCTTTATAGTTTTAGACTAAAAGTTGTATGATGATTATTCCAAAACACCTAATGTTCTTTCTAAAAGTGGGAACTTTTCCAGAAATCTACTGAATAAAAGAGTGAGAATGTTAGAAGATTCTTTGTTTTTTGGCATACTAACAAACAGTGGATCAGACCATTCACTCCAGTCGCCATAACCATCCTGGACTCTTGCAGCAATTCCATAATCACCAGCATTTTTCCACTGGTGAGATACTTCTAAAACCGTGCCATTTTGCCAAGATCTATCACATCCGCAATCTTCATGTTGAATTCCATCGCCAAAATCAACCTCTAAATAAAACATCTGATCATCTTCATCTGGATCAGTTAAAGTGATTGTATACAAATATATCTCTCCAATAATACCTGATGTTGGTCCTTGAATCAAAGGTGGATTTGGTGGAGTGTTTTCATCATCAAATGTAATCTGAGAATTTTTCTCCATATATATTTCTTTCTTATGTTCAATAGATCTAGAAGCAGTAACAACTGGAATTATCATAATAATACATATCAATAAACATAATATTTTTTTATTCATATTCTTCACTCTTTATTTTTATACCCATTCTTCTTTAATAATTTTGCCTTTAATACTTACGACAATTAACTTTATTGGTATTTTTCTATTGGCCATTTCAGAAGCATTCTTTGCAAGTCCAAGAAGTCCACCACAGCAAGGTACTTCCATTATCATAACTGTAAGTGTGTTTATTTTTGCATCATCTATCATTGAGATTAATTTCTGCTGGTAAACATCAGTATTGGAATCTAGTTTAGGGCATGCAATCACAAGACTTTTATCTTTCAGATAATCTTTATGAAAATCAGCAAGAGTGAAACCTACACAATCTGCAACAAGCAAAACATCTTTACCTTGGAAAAAAGGTGCATTTGGTGGAACTAAATGAAACTGGACAGGCCATTGCCTTAGTTGAGAACTACGCGATCCAGATTCAGCAATATCTATTGATTTTTTCTCACTTGTAAAATCCTTTACAGCAGTTCCAGGGCACCCGCGAGGCAATTTGTCTTCTTTACCATCAGTTTTTTCGTCGTCAAGATCAATATTAATTCCTTCTTCTTTTAGTACTTCTGTTGCCTCTTTTAGATATTCTGTTTCATCATGATCTTTCAGATGATTAAGATGTGCAATGATTGTGTTTTTACCAGCTTTTATGATGTTTTCTCTCATTACCTTTTTTTCATCATACTTTTCAGCTTCACGTTCTTCGGTTGTAATTGCTCCTTGTGGACAATTTCCAATGCATGCTCCAAGACCATCACAAAATATATCACTGATTAATCTTGCTTTGCCATCAATCACTTGTAATGCTCCTTCTGGACAGTTAGGAATGCATTCACCACATCCATTGCATTTCTCTTCATTTATCTTAATAATCTTTCTTTTAATCATACTCATCCTATGCTTCTATTTTTAATGCAGGTATATCTTCTTCAACAGTTGTATTTGGTTGAATATTGAAATTTTCCACTAAAACTTTTAACACATTTGATGATATGAATGCTGGAAGAACGGGTCCAAGCATTATATTTTTCACACCCAACGATAATAGGGAAAGCAATACTAGAACGGCTTTTTGTTCATACCAAGCGAGGTTAAAAGAAATTGGTAGCTCATTTATTCCAACTCCAAATACTTCTGCAAGTTTTTGAGCTATTACAACTAGTGAATAGGAATCATTACATTGACCTGCATCAAGTAATCTAGGAATTCCATCGATATCTCCAAGATCTAGTTTATTATATCTATATTTTGCACAACCTGCTGTAAGAATTACGGTATTATTTGGTAGTTTTTTTGCAAAATCTGTATAATATGATCTTTGTTTGTGCCGGCCATCGCAACCTGCAATTACCACAAATCGTTTTATTTTACCATTCTTTACTGCTTCAACGATTTTATCAGCAACACCTAATGCTGCGTTATGAGCAAAACCAATTGTAATTTCTCCATCTTCAATTTTTTCAGGAGCAGAACATTTTTTTGCATGAGCAATAAGATCTGAGAAATCCTTTGCGTTTCCATTTTTTCCATCTGGAATAAATTTCAATCCTTCAAAACCTACAACGCCAGTCATATAGACTCTATCCTTATAGGATTCTTTTGGAGGCACTAGACAATTTGTAGTCAATAATACAGGTCCATTGAATTTATCAAATTCTTCTTTTTGTTTCCACCATGCATTTCCATAGTTACCAATAAAATTGGAATATTTTTTAAACTCTGGATATGCATTTGCTGGAAGCATCTCTCCATGGGTATAAACATCAATGCCAGTACCTTTGGTTTGTTTTAGTAATTCCTCCATGTCTTTTAGGTCATGACCACTGATAAGAATACCTGGATTGGTTCCTACGCCAATATTAACACTTGTTGGTTCAGGATTACCATATGCTGATGTATTTGCCCCATCTAATAAAGCCATGGCTTTAACACCAATTTCCCCACATTTCATATTAAAACCAACTAGTTCATCAACTGTTAAATCCTTTGTTGTAGCAACTAATGCATCTTGCATAAAATTTGAAATTACCTTATCGGTTTTACCCAGAACATACGCATGATGATAATATGCAGCAATTCCTTTAAGTCCATAAATCAAGAGCTCCCGAAGGGATCTAACATCCTCATTTTCAGTTGATAATATTCCAACATTTCCTGCTTTCTTTATAATTTCAGATTCGTCTTTTGATGACCATGTAATAGATTCATGTGTGTTTTGAACCTTGTTTTTTTCTTTAAGATTGTCTCTTAAAATTATTGCTTCTTGTATTTTTCTTAGGAAATATTGTTTATCAAAATTTGCATTTGTAATAGTTGAAAATAAGCCTTCCATGATGAATTTATCAACATTCTCATCATAACTGTCATTTTCTCTTTTTTTTGTATTGGATATTGATATTCCTTTCATAAGAAATATAAGCATATCCTGCAAATCCGCTACTTCACCTTTCTTTCCACAAACACCTACTGTGGTGCAACCTGTTCCTTTTGCTGTTTCTTCACATTGATAACAAAACATTTTCTATACCTCGTTTTACATGTCCATAATAAATCACATAGTATCTTTTTAATACTAGATATGGTATGTATAGTACCATATTTATAGTATATAGTTTCCAAAGTGATACCGTGAATAATGAATGTACCGTATATAAAACGATGGATTATATCGGAAAAAAATGGACAGTTATAATTCTTCTCGAACTTTATAAAGGATCAAAAAATAAAAAACGTTATTCTGAAATAAAAAGAAATATCCCAGATATTACTCCAAAAGTATTATCATCCAGATTAAAAGAATTAGAAAAAAAAGGAATGATTACAAAAAAAGTCGATAGTACAAGTTTCCCTGTGAAATGTGAATACTCATTAACAAAATCAGGAAACGATTTCATCAAAATAATTAAAGATATAAAGAGCTGGTCATTGAAATGGAAAATTGAAAATAAATTATGCGAACAATTAGATTGTAAATATTGTACGTTATATGAGAAATAAAAAAAACCTCAAAATCGTTCTAATGATCTATTTTCAAAATTAACTTATATCCATTTACATCTTTTTTAGCACATTAATAATTTCCTCAAAATCTGGAAGAGTTCCAATATCATAGATCTTTGCATATGAAACTTTTTGCTCTTCATCAAGAATTATATTTGCTCGTTCTGAAAAACCATCATTTTCCCTAAAAATACCAAAGATCTCAGCAACCATACCATGTGGCCAAAAATCAGAAAGAAGACGTGTATTTTTAATATTAAGTGAATTTGTCCAAGCTTTTTTTGAAAAACTTGAATCGATACTAATACCAACAGCAATCGTATTTAACTTTTCAAATATTTCTTGATTTTTTTCTAATAACTGCATCTGATCATTACATACTGGCGTCCATGCAAGAGGATGAAATGAAAGTAAAATCTTTTTCCCTTTCTTTTCAGATATAGTAAATGATTGTTCATCTTGATCTTTTAAACTAAAATTCTTTACATTTTTTCCAATGTCTATTTTATCATTTTTATTCATTTTTTCACCTTTTTTATATATTCAATATATGCTCGGTACTATCTCATTCTAAAAAAAAAGAGATGTATAAAAGTTGGAGGAAGAAAATCCTCCAATTAAATATCTAATAATCATGTGTCTGATTTATTCATTTTTCCAGAGGCCATGCATATTGCAATACTCTCTTGCAACAATATTATCATCTTTTACATCAAATTCTGCCTGTGGTTTATCACCAGGTTTTAAAAACTTTCTATAAATAATCCCATCTGCAACAATTTCAATCCATTCAATATAATGTCCATCAGTCATTGGATGATCCTGGTTTTGTCCTACTTTCACAAGAATTCCATTACCTGTTTTTTCAATATATGGAACGTGTTTTTCAGTAGATGAATCCTCAGTTTTTTCATCAAAAAACATCATTTTATCTCCACAACAAACAAGAGCACCAGGGCCTTCATGGAGTACTTCAACAATATTTCCACATTTTTCACATTTATATATTCCTCTAATTTTCGCCATTTATATTACTCTCCATTAAAGTCATTTAATAGTTTTCATCCCATACTTCAAAATATGATTGTGGATGTTTACAAACAGGGCAAATCTTCGATGCTTCATCTCCTTCATGTATATATCCACAGTTTCTGCATTTCCAATATGTTTTACCATCTTTTTTGAATACTTTTTTATCTTCAATATTATTAAGTAGTTTTTTATAACGTTTTTCATGTTTTGCTTCTACTTCTGCAATTCCTTCAAACATCGCTGCAATTTCTTCAAAACCTTCTTCTTTTGCTTCTTTTACCATACGTGGATACATTTCAGTCCATTCGAAATTTTCACCACCTGCTGCTGCTTTTAGATTTTCAATTGTGTTTCCAATTCCATTTAGTTTTTTGAAATGTAGTTTTGCATGTTCTTTTTCATTTTCAGCAGTTTCTAAAAAAAATGCTGAAATTTGTTCATATCCTTCTTTTTTTGCAACTTTTGCAAAATAGGTATATTTATTTCTAGCTTGGGATTCGCCTGCAAAGGCATCTTGTAGGTTTTTCTCTGTTTTTGTTCCTTTTAAATCTTCCATATTCTTTCCACCATATTTTTTCATAAATCATTTTAGGGGCCTACATGCATCATAGGCCAATATTCATCAGCTTCTTCAAAACGCTCCATACTTTCCATTTCAATTTCTAGAATTTTATAATGTCCTGTTTCCATATCTGCAAAATAAAGCAATGTATTATATATTTTTGAACCTGATTCAAATCGTTTAGCTAACAATTCATAAAACTCATGAGCATGTTTCTCCGCATCCATAGCTTTTTTGAGAAGTTTACTTATCGGCATATCTTCATTTATTTCAATTTTTGGCAATGGAACCGGTGTTTCTTTTGGAAGTATAATCTCTTTTTTTGGAAAGTTTTCTTTGTAAATCTCTTCCACATACAACCTATGTCTATCTTCCTCTTTTGCAAGAAATCTAAGTTTATCTTGCAATAATCCATTTTCTGTTTTCTTTGCAATTTTTAAATAAAGTGTATTGCTTTCAACTTCACTTTTTATTGCAGCTAAAAGTAAATTATCCAAATCATATTTTTCTAAATTCAAACATTATCACCTTTAATTTTATTATTCATCCACTGGAGGAGTATAAACACGAGCACCAAGCTCTTTATCTATCATGAATAAACCGTTCCCTTTGTCGCCTGCAAGTTTCAATTTAGCGATTATGTCATTGTCATTTCCTTCTTCTTCAATTTGTTCTGTAACAAACCACTGTAAAAATATCTGTGTTGCATGATCTTTTTCCTTGATAGCTAGATCTACAAGATCATTAATTGATTTAGTTATAAATTGTTCATGTTTAAGGGTTTTTTGAAACATATCCATAGCATCTTCGAAGATTGATAAAGGTTCCTCAATTGCCATAAGTTTTATCTTACCGCCCTGATCATTGATATAATCATAGATTTTCATAGCATGTTCCATTTCTTCCTTATACTGTGCCATAAACCAATTTGCAAATCCCGAAAGTCCAATGTTTGTACTATTTGCAGACATTGACATATATAGATATGCTGAATACATTTCTTTGTTTATTTGTTCATTTAATTCTTCTTCCATTTTTTTACTTAACATTTTTTTTCCTCCGTCACAATTTTTTATGACAAAACCACCAGTCATAACAATCATACTCTTCCAAACGTTTCTTAGCTGTTTTTTCATCAGATGCAGGTGGAATTATAACCTCATTTTTGACCAGTTCATTATTAGGCCAGTTAGCGGGAATTGCAACACCCTCTTTATCAGATATTTGGAATCCTTTTACCATCCTAAGAAATTCATCCATGTTTCTTCCTAGTTCCTGAGGATAATACAATATTGCCCTTATCGTTCCTTTCGTATCAACAAAAAACACTGCTCTAACTGTATTTGTTCCCTTACCTGGATGGATAAGGCCCAGTGTACTTGCTACTTTTCCAGTATCAGCAATAATAGGGAACTTAATTTCTACGTTGAGTTTTTCCTTTATCCATTCCACCCATTTCAAGTGGCTAAACACCTGATCAACACTAAGTCCAATCAGTTCACAATTCAGTTTTTTAAACTCATCAAAACGCTTCTGAAAAGCTACAAATTCTGTTGTACACACAGGAGTAAAATCAGCGGGATGACTAAATAAGATAAACCATTTTCCTTTAAATGATTCTGGTAGTTCCATCATTCCCTTTGTTGTTTGAACTTTTAGATCTGGGAATTTATCCCCAATAAGTGGCATTTTTTCTTCCATTTTTTCTTTCACCTCTATTTTTTTACTTTTTCAAATATTTTACTAACTTTTTCCCAGTTTTTTTAATATCTGCTAGTTCTTTTTCATCTGGAATAAAATTAAGATTGATATTTTCAAATGGCATATCCCAAGATAGCTCTTTAATTATTTTCTCAATTTCACCAGCTGCTTGGCCTCCCCAACCATAAGATCCAAATACAAAACCAATCTTGTTTTTTGGTCTTAAACCTTTTAGATATGTTAAAAATCCACTCATTGTTGGCATCATCGTATTATTTAATGTTGGTGAACCTAAACATATGATTTTAGATGTCATTACATCTGTAATAATATCTGAGATGTGATTTGTTCTAAGGTTTCTTAGGACTACATTTATACCTGTTTCTTCAAGTCCCCCATATAATGAATATGCTATTTTTTTTGTTGACTCCCACATCGAATCATAAATTATTACTGCTTTATTTTCTGAGGTATAACTTGCCCATTTTCTATATTCATCTACAATCTGAGGTATTTTTTCTTTCCAAATAATCCCATGAGATGGAGCGATCATATCAATGTCAAGATTTGAAATTGCATCAATTGCTTTTTCAACTTGGGAACCATATGGCATTACAATATTAGCATAATATTTTGCAGCTTCTTCTTTTAGAATACCCCATTCAATTTCATCGTCAAATCTTAAATTTGATGCAATATGTTGACCAAACGCATCATTAGGAATTAGTAGTTTATCTTCTGGACTATATGTTACCATTGAGTCAGGCCAATGGACCATTGGAATTTCAACAAAATGAAGGGTTCTTTTTCCAATATTTAATGTATCGCCAGATTTTACTACTTCAAAATTCCATTCTTTTTTATAATGTCTTTTTAACCCTTTTATTCCACGGGTAGATGTGATAATCTTTGCATTTGGACAGATTTCAAGCATTTTTGAAATTGAACCAGAATGATCCATTTCAACATGATTTGAAATAATGTAATCAATTTTAGATGGGTCAATTATTTCAGAAATTCTAGCTAACATCTCATCAAACAAATAATGTTTGACTGTGTCAACTAATGTTATTTTCTTATCAATAATCAGATATGAATTATATGTTGTTCCTCTATTAGTTAAATATCCATGAAAATTTCGTATATCCCAGTCAATTGCTCCAACCCAGTAGATATTTGGTTTAATCTCAGTTTTTTTCATTTCTTTTTTACTCCTGCTTTGAAAAATCAACTTTTGATGCACCACATAGTGGACATACCCACTCATCAGATATATTTTCAAAAGTAGTTCCGGGTTTTATTCCATTATCTGGATCTCCTTTTTCAGGATCATATACATATCCACATATGTCACAAACATATTTATCCATTTTTTCTTCCTCCTTTTCATTTATTTTATCTATTTTTGAGCTATAGGTTGGAGCTGTTTTTGGTGAAACTCCACCTTTACACTCATGATAATATTCATAGGTTATAGGTTTTTCATCTGATAAAATCTTAGTGTCTTTAACTAGTGCCAAAAAAATACTATGTGTACCAGAATCAATCTCTTTTATAACCTCTGCTTCAATATAACCAACAGTATAATCAAGTATAATTGGTGCTGATGTAATTCCTGTTCTATATCTTATATCTTCAAACTTGTTAATGTCTCTACCTGATTTAAAACCGAAAGTCCCAATGAAATTCATCGGTGTTTCTTCTGACAGAATTGAAGCAACAAATACTTTACTATTTTTTATGTAATTATAGGTTAGATTTTCTTTGTTAATGCTGATAGCAATTTGTGGTGGGACTGAGGTTATTTGAAAAAGAACATTTGCTATTTGTCCATTGATTTTTTCTTTATCTTTTGAGGATATTATGTATAATCCATATGAAATTTTATGTAATGTTTTTTCATCCATCTTATTTTATCTCTCCTTTTCTAAACATTTTTTACAGGTTCCCTTGAAGTATCCATGAACTTCATCTATTTGGTGTTTGCAATTTAACATACTATCCTGCATTGGGCAAGTAACATCAATATCGATTATTTCCCCACATGTTTTACAAAGAAAATGATGATGCATTTCCCGATTAAAATCATATCTTATTTCATTACCTGTAATTGTTATAGATTGTATTATATTATATTGATCTAAGGTTTCAACAGAATTATATACCGTTGTTTTTGAAAGCGAGGGGTTGTTTTTTTTTAGGTTTTGATATATTTCATCGACTGTTGGATGAGTTCGGTGTTCATCTAAATATTTGAGAATTTCCAATCTTTGAGGTGTGACTTTAAGATTTTTTTCCTTTAACTGTTTTAAATATTTTTCAAACATCTTTTCTCAAACCATGTAACAATTCTTTATTTGTAATCTTTACAATTTAACATGTTATACAACTTGACCATTAATACTTTTCGCACATAAGACTAATGATTTAGTGGAATAGATGGTCCCTCATCCAATTTGGAAAAATTTATTAATAAAACATACTCCATATATTATTTGATTTGGGAGGTTAAATAATGAAAAAAATTGATGATAGACCAACAGGTCTATTGATATTAGCAGCTTCAATAATTATATTTACAATCTATTATCACGTCAGACCCTTTCTTTGGGGTGCAAGTATCTCTTTGTATGCTCCAATGTTTGAATTGTCATTTTGGGGGCTAGTAATATAGATTAATCTTATTTTAGAAACAATTGGAATTTATGCTGTTACTGTTGGTTTTTATAACAAAAAAAATTGGGCAAGAGTATTTACAATTGCAATGTTTTTTCATTCATCATTCTGGAATTTATACTTATTATTTATAGAAAAAGTATGGCCTTATGAACGATACATATGGCTCATATATTATGTAATTGTCATTTAATATCTACTGATGTCAGAAATAAGAGAATATTTTGGGGCAAAAAAGCTATTCATTTAAAAATTGAAAAAAAATAGAAGAAATGAGTTGATTGGACTCAAATCAGTACACATTACTTAGAGAATTTAGCATCATAGATGCCTTCATCTATCTCTTTTAACACATCAGTAGGTAATTTACCTTCAACACGAACACCAATAGAAACACATGTTCCAATGATTTCCTTGGTTTTCTCTTTTATTGTTTTACCAAGTAAATTATCTTTTTTCATACGTGCAACTTTCATTGCTTGATCCATTGAAAGATCTCCAACTTTGTGAATAGCAGGAGAACCAGATCCTTTTTCCAAACCAAGTTCACCTAAAATTAATGATGCAGCAGGTGGTGTACCTACTTCTATTTCAAATGATTTTGATTTTGGATTAACAATAACTTTCACAGGTACTTTCATTCCATTGAAATCTTTTGTTTTATCATTGATTGTGTTAATAATTTCCATGATGTTGACACCAAGAGGACCAAGTGCTGGGCCAAGTGGTGGACCTGCAGATGCTTTTCCTCCTTCAACGAGAGCTTCGACGATTTCTGCCATATTTGTTTATTCCTCCATTTTATTCTTCATCTTTACGTTTAATCACTCGAACTTGTTCACCTCGTACCGTAATAGGTATAGGAACAACAGATTCAAAGAGTTCAACTGTAATTTCTTCTTTTGAATCATCAATATGAGTAACTTTTGCATTTTCCCCTCTGAAAGGTCCTGCAATCATCTCAACAACATCCCCTTCCGCAATCTTGGCAACAGCAGATGTTGGTATAAGAAAATGCTCAATCTGATCAATTGGTATATCACCATCGAGAACAGTACGAGCATATGAAATTGTTTTAATTACATCTTTTAATCGTTCCCTATCATAACCTTCAATAAAAATATATCCACGAAGATCCGGAGTGGAAAGGATTGAAGGATATTCAAATTCCGAATTTTCTGCTCTACTATTTAATAAATCAGCAGCATTTTGTTCTTTTCCAACCTGTGTTTTGATCGTGAAAATCTTTGTTTCAGGTCCATCATCGAATTCTTCTTCGGACATAGTGATACCTTTTATAACTACATTAAACCAAGCATTTCTCCAACCCATGGAGCTACATGAGCTGCAAGTAAATAAATAAGAAAACCAATTCCACCAACAATTATCATACCAAGCCCGGTAATCTTTGATGTTTTTGCATATTCCTCATTTGTAGGGTTCCTCGCCATTTTAAGTACTCGCCCATATTTACCTCTTCCAATACGTTTCTTACGAGCCTCAATATCATGCTGAAGATCCCATGCTTTATCAACAATATTTTTATGATCTGTAGATTTACTCATGAGTTAACACCTTAACGTTTAAACACACTGTCAAACAACAACATATATATAAATAATTTGGAGAACACATGTTTTAGGTCATCACAGGTAAAAAAATAATTAATCTATCATGTTGATAAAAAAAATAGAGAGAAATATCCAAATGAAAAAAATTCCTCTTTCATTTGGATTTATTATTTTAATGCTGTTTTCTTGTTTTAGGCGACAAGATCAATTCCATATTCCTTGTTTTCCAATCTTTTTAATGTTGGTCCAAGGATCTGTTTTGATTTAACACCCGTTATAACAAGCATTGCTCTAATGTTCTTTTTCAATGATGGATCAACTGTTGTTCCCCAGATAATTCTTGCGTTTGGATCAACACGAGAGTATATTTCTTCAACAACACGTTCTGCTTCACTGATCGTCATATCTTCTCCACCAGTAACATTTACAAGAGCACCAGTTGCCTCAGAGATATCAACTTCAAGAAGTGGTGAGTTTAATGCTTCAACAACTGCATTCACTGCCTTATTTTCGCCTTCTGATTCGCCTAGTCCAATCATAGCAACACCACCACGTTTCATAACAGTTTTTAAATCAGCAAAGTCAAGATTAACTAAACCAGGTTTAGTAATCATTTCTGTAATACCCATGATTGATCGCATAAGAACCTCATCAGCAACTTTAAATGCTGCATTCAAAGAAAGATTTGGAACCACATCAAGTAGCTTATCATTTGGAATGACAATAACAGTATCACATATCTGCCTGAGTTTTTTTAATCCTGCATCAGCATTTTCCATTCTAATAAGCCCTTCAACACTAAATGGAAGTGTTACAACACCGATGGTTAATGCCCCTGTTTCTTTTGCAATTTGTGCAACAACTGGTGCTGATCCAGTCCCTGTTCCTCCCCCTAGGCCACATGTAATAAAGACCATATCTGCCCTACCCATGGTCTCCCTTAGATCCTGTTCACTTTCTCTTGCTGCTTCCTCGCCAATCTTTGGAACAGATCCTGCACCAAGTCCTTTGGTTAGATGCCGTCCAATGAGAACTTTTCTTTGAGCATTTGTTTGCAACAAATGTTGAGCATCTGTATTTATTGCAATTAGGTCTATATCTCCAATTCCCCCATCAATACATCGAGAGATTGTATTGGTTCCTGCACCGCCACATCCGACGACTTTAATAGTTGTTGTAAGTCCTTTTAAAACTTCCTCTAGTTCTCTATCCACTGCATTATTTGTATATGAATTTTGCATGGAAGAAGAGGGTTGAAATGTATCTGAGCCTGATGATTGCTTATTATTTTTTCTGTTATTTTCTTTTTCTACAACTTCTTCTACGAGCTTTCTCATTTAATTCACCATCCACACCACATGAACAATTCTGATTCTTCCTCAATAATATTAGTATTCCCAATAGAAAGGTATAGAAATTAGCATTATTAAATATTTCCTTATAAATTAATTTTCTTATTTTTTATTGTTAATGAAATATTTTATTTTATTAGTTCCAAAGAAAAATCAATATTTTTTATCGTATGTGTTAACATCCCTAGCGATATTCTATCAGAAAATGACACATATTTCTGGATGTTTTTCTCAGTTATTCCACCAGATGATTCAATAATTATTTCTGGTTTTATTTTTCGAATTTTTTTTACTAATAATTCAGCATTCAACGCTGAAAAATTATCAAGCATGATAACGTCAACAGATAGCTTTGCAGCAGTGATTGCATCTTGTTCATTTTCAACTTCAATCTCAATTGGAAGGTTTTTATGCTTTTCTCTAATCTTTTCAATAGCTTTTTCAATTGATCCAATCAATTTTAGATGATTATCTTTAATTAAAATCGCATCATACAAACCATTACGATGTGAAACACCACCACCGATGACAACTGCTTTTTTTTCATACTTTCTAAATCCAGGTGTTGTTTTTCTTGTCGCAGCGATTTCAATTGATGCATTCAAAGGTTTGCATAAATCTACAATTTTTTTTGTTTCCGTTGCAATACCACTCATTCTTCCAAGAATATTTAACGCAAGACGTTCACTTGATAAAATTGATCGAACCGGCCCCTGAACCGTTGCAATCGTAGTTTGATTCTTAATAAAATCCCCTTCTTTTTCTAATAGCTTTATTTTAGCACCAGTTTGAGAAAAAACCTGTTTTACTTCTGTTAACCCTGCAAGTATACAGTCATCTTTTGTAAATATAATTCCTTCGGTTTCTTCATCTGAAAACAAATAATCAGAAGTTATATCTCCAATATCTAGAAGATCTTCTTTTAGAAAACAAGCAATATCATCCATAGCAATACTTTTTATACATTTTGAAAGTTTTAAGGTTTTGGTAAAAAAACAATGAAATTAGGTTTTATTGGCTGTGGAGCAATTGGAACTGATGTTGCTATTGCAGCAGATTCATTTGAAGAAATTAGTGAAATGTTCCTTTTTGACAAGGATAAAAAAGCTATGAAAAAATTAGATGATAAATTAAAAAAATCATCAAAGACAACATTGGAAACAATGATTGAAAAATCGGATGTAATTTTTGAAGCAGCATCACAAGAAGCAGTATCCCTTTATGGAAAAAAAGTGCTAGACCACGGCAAAGACCTAATTATCATGAGCATTGGAAGCTTATGTAACGAAGAATTTAGAAATGAACTTATCAATACTGCAAAAAAAAATAATTGCAAAATCTATCTTCCATCTGGTGCAGTATGTGGAATTGATGGAATACTATCTGCCAGTATTGACAAGATAGACACAGTAACACTAGTAACAACAAAACCACCAAAGGCAATTGATAAAACGATAAATAAAAGAACTGTTATTTTTAGAGGAACAGCCAGAGAGGCAGTTGAAAAATTCCCAAAAAACATTAACGTTGCAGCAAATCTATCACTTGCAGGCATTGGTTTTAATGATACATATGTTGAAATTGTAGTAGATCCTGTTGCAACAAGAAATAGTCATAAGATTCTTGCACATGGTCGTTTTGGTAGATTACGTGCAGTTGTTGAAAACATGCCTAATCCAAATAATCCTGGTTCAAGTTATTTAGCTTCACTATCAGCAATTGCAACATTGAAAAGAATTGTAAACCCTATTCAGATTGGAGCCTAGAATACTATAAGTTGATAATGAATCATTAATCAAAAAAAATTATGATAATTATTTTTATGAGTTGAAAAAACCATGAAATTTGAGATAAAAGATAGAGATGCAGCAGGACGATTAGGAAAACTTTATACAGATCATGGACCCGTAACAACACCAACCCTACTTCCAGTTATAAACCCAAATAAAATTTTAATTTCTCCAAAAGAAATGAAATCATGTTTTGATGTTGAAATGGTAATAACCAATTCATATATCATCAGAAAACATAAAAAATTACAAAAAATAGCTTTGGAAGAAGGAGTTCACCATCTCATTGATTTTAATGGCCCTATTATGACAGATTCTGGAACTTTTCAATCATATATCTATGGGTCTGTCTCTGTTGAACCATTGGAAATTATTGAATTTCAGAAAAACATAGGAGTTGATGTCGGAACAATTCTTGATGTGTTTGGAACTCCTAATCAAACACGAAAAGAAGCAAAAGAAGGGATGAAAGAAACAATTAAACGAGCGAAAAAAAGCATCCTTATAAAGGAAAAAATGGGGCTTGCCTGCACGATTCAGGGTTCAATTTTTCCTGACCTACGTAAGAAATGTGCACAAGAACTATCTTCACTTGATGCAGATCTTTATCCAATTGGAGGTGTCGTACCATTAATGGAACAGCAAAGATATGCTGAACTTGTACAAATCATCCTTGCATCAAAACAAGGGTTATCTGCAGGAAAACCAGTTCATTTATTTGGAGCAGGTCACCCTCTTATTTTTCCTCTCGCAGTTGCATTAGGATGTGATGTGTTTGATTCATCTGCATATGTGAAGTATGCAATGCAAGATCGTCTGATTTTCTCAAATGCAACAATGCACCTTAAAGATATCGAAGAACTGTCTTGCTGTTGCCCTGTTTGTTCAAATATTACCGCATCGGAGCTTAAAAAAACAGACGATAAAGAGAGGATGAGGTTGATTGCAAGACATAACCTTTACATCTCAATGAAAGAAATAAAGATTATTAGAAATGCCATTAGAAATAATACATTATGGGAATTAGTAGAGCGGAAAGCATCAGAAAACCCCTGGTTGATTGATGCTTTACATGTTCTTAAAACAAAAAAAGAAAAACAATGGTTGGAAAAATTTGAACCCATCCATAAGAAAAAAGCTCTGATCTATACAGGACCCCATACAATTCATCGACCGTTATTGGATCGGACAAAGATACGTATGAAAGAGTGGTATCAACCATTTTCAGATACAATCATTGTTTTACCTGAATCAGAAAAACCATATCATATAAGTTATGAACCAGAAATAAAAAAGATTCAAGAACACAATCCAAATGTAGAAATTATTATTGATAGTGCACTTGGACCAGTTCCAATATTTCTAGATGAAATGTATCCTTTTTCACAATCGGTTTTCCCAAAAAATATTGATAAACAGACCAAAAGTATTACTCGAAAATATTTTAAAGAATTTATCAAAGGAAAAGAAGTTATATATTGGGATAATGAAAAATCACTTCAAAAAATAAAGAAATCATCAGAGAAAACAAATGAACAAAATGAGGATAGAAAACGGATTATCGCAGTTGCATCAATGCAATTTGGGAAAGATGCAGGCGATATCTTGTTTTCAGGGGCCCTTTCTTTTGTCAAATCAAAGAAAACAAATAAAATTCGAAATGTATACAACTCAAATGAACATGTCGTTTCATTACGTGCATCTGACGGATTGTTCACATTAAAATTGGCAGGAGGACAACTCATCCATAAGCATTCTTCTTTCCCAAGATATCGTATTATTGTTGATGATGATGCAGTACCATTCATTAAAGAAGGAAAAAGTGTTTTTTCAAAGTTTGTTGTTGGTGGAGATCAAATATTAAGACCCTTTGATGAATGTATTGTCGTTGATAACAATGATACATTTCTAGGGGTTGGTCGGTGTCTTCTTAACGTAGATGAAATGAAGGATTTTTCTTTTGGTCAAGCAGTAAAAATGCGAGAAAATATTTCTTAGATCAATTCATACAAATCTTTATTTTTCTAGATATCATTCGATAAATGTCGAATGAATAAATGGATAACTAATAATAACAAGAAATTATTCATCGCAAGTAATAAACAAAAAAACAAGAGGTTTTATTTTATGGTCGCCAATGAAAAATCATCAAAGATATCAGGATTTTATAAGTTATCAATTGAACAACGTATTGAAATTGTGAAAAAATTTTCAGATATATCCGATGAAGATATATCCAATTTGAAAAAACCTATTGATTTATCACTTGCAGATACAATGATTGAAAATGTCATTGGAACATTTGAAATACCAATAGGGATTGCAATGAATTTCACCATCAATGGAGAAGATAAACTCATCCCTATGGCAACAGAGGAATCAAGCGTTGTAGCTGCTGCGAGTAATGCTGCAAAAATTGCAAGGATCCATGGAGGTTTTAAAACAGAAATATCAGATCCATTAATGATAGGGCAAATACAGATCCTTGGTGTAAAAGATATACCAAAAGCTGCAAGTGCAATCATAGAAAAAAAACAAGAAATTCTAAAAGTTGCAAATGCTCAGGATAAAATCCTAGTAGGATTAGGTGGAGGCGCAAAAGATATTGAAGTTCGTATCCTTGAAACTAGTAATCAAGAAATGATTGTAGTACATCTTATTGTTGATGTTAGAGATGCGATGGGTGCAAATGCGGTAAATACCATGGTTGAAGCCCTTGCACCAATCATGGAAGAATTAACAGATGGATACATTCGTTTGAAAATACTTTCAAATCTTGCAGATAAAAGAATTGCAAAGGCAAAAGCCGTGTTTGATAAGGAACAAATGGGTGGAGAAAAAAATATTGATGCGTTTCTCGAATCATACTCTCTTGCATCCATTGACCCCTATCGAGCGGCAACCCATAACAAAGGCATCATGAATGGAATAGATGCAGTTATTGTTGCAACAGGTAATGATTTCAGAGCCATAGAGGCAGGTGCTCATGCCTATGCTGCTAGAAAAGGCCAATACAGCTCACTTACAAAATATTCAAAGGATGAATCAGGAAATCTTGTTGGAGAAATCGAGCTTCCTGTTGCCGTTGGTATTGTTGGGGGTGCAGGAAGTATTCACCCTAAGGCAAAATTCTGTAAAAAAATACTAAACATTCAATCTGCAAAACAATTATCTGAAATTATTGCAAGTGTTGGCCTTGCACAAAATTTTGCAGCAGTATTTGCACTATCCACTGTTGGCATTCAAAAAGGTCATATGTCCCTACATGCAAGAAACATTGCAATGATGGCAGGTGCAAATAAAGATGAACTCGATATTGTTGCAGAAAAAATGGTCAAAGAAGGAAATGTCCGAATGGATCGGGCAAAGGAAATCCTTGAATCTATGAAATAATTTTATCTGCAATCTCCTCAAGTTCTCTTTCACAATAATAACATTTGATACGTGGAATTTCCTTATCAATAACAATGAATCTACTTTCAACAGGTTCCTTATAATTTGAGATGCAGGTAGGATTTGGACATACCGCAATACCAATAATTTCATCTGGAAGTTTGACTCGATGTTTCTTTATTACTTTATAATCACGTATTATATTAATTGTTGCTTTTGGAGCAATAAGTGCTATTTTATCAACTTCCCTTCTGGCAAGCTCACGATTCTCAATTTTTAATATATCTTTCTTACCTAATATTCCTTTTACATTCATTGCAACACTAACAACTGATTCTAGACTTTGAGTAACTTGAAGAATATAGATAACTTTCACTGCATTTCCAGCTGAAATATGATCAATAACGGTACCATTCTTAATCAATGGAATTTTCAATGATTTCATAGTGTTTCCCCCGTTAAAAGAGAAAGTAATGCCATACGGATAGGGACACCATTGAAAGCTTGTTTGAAATAAACTGCAAAATCAGTTTGATCTACTTCTGGAGATATTTCCGTAACTCTTGGAAGAGGATGCATTATGATAAGATTTTCGTTTACATTATTTAATAGTTCATTGTTTATTTGATATGTCCCTACAACCTGATTATATTCTTCTGCATCAGGGAATCGTTCTTTTTGAATTCTTGTAACATAAAGAACATCAGCATTTCTTATTGCTTTATCAAGTTTTGATGTTGATTGGATATTTGCACCTAGCTCTTTACATTCTGACACTATTTCCTTTGGCATCTGTAAATTTTTTGGTGAAACAAATGTGAGCTCCGCGCCATATAATGCTAATGCATACGCAAGCGAATGAACGGTTCTTCCATATTTTAAATCTCCAAGTAATATCACATTTTGTCCATCAATTTTCTTTTTTTCAAGAAGAATTGTAAATAAATCAAGAAAACATTGAGTTGGATGTCTTCCCGCACCATCACCTGCGTTTATCACCGGCACATTGGAAAATTCAGCTGCAAGACGAGCTGCTCCCTCTAAATGGTGTCTCATCACGATGATATCACTATATGCTTCTGCCATTCGAATAGTATCTGCAAGGCTCTCCCCCTTTTTTTGTGATGTTGCAGTTGGATCTGCAAATCCAATAATTTTTCCATTTAAACGATTCATTGCACTTTCAAAACTTAACCGTGTTCTTGTACTTGGCTCAAAAAAAAGAGATGAGAGAACTTTTCCATGAAGAATATCAGTTGTTTTTTCCCCTTTTGCATAAGGTATCATTTTTTTTGCATATTTAAGAATAAAATTTATCTCGGTTTTTGAAAAATCTCTAATAGATATGATATCTTTTCCCTTAAAATTCATAATAAATCAAAAAGTATAGTATAAATCAAATGGTTATAAATGTTTCAAAAATAAAGAAATTTGAAAAAGCATTTCAGAATCCACCCATAAAAAACATCAAGGCTTAATTATATATATTAGTAAATCAAATTAATAATTATTAAATAAACAATAAAATTAAATAAATTAGTACCATTATTACTTATCAAAAAAGTAATAGTATTCTAAAGTTTGTAACCACCTGGTTGGAAAAAAACGATGCCAAAAAAAGAAAAGAAATCAGAAAAAATTGATCTTGTTCGAAAAATCCTTGATAACCCTAATGAACTTACCCCATCAACAAACGACAAATATATTGATACTCTCAAGTTTCGCCTGAAATATCAATCAAGATATCATCAACCAAAACATTTACATCACAAATTAAATGAAAATGGATTAAAACCTACTGTCCAGATTCATCATGAAAAAATAGAGGAAAAACCCTCTTTTGAACCTGAACAACTAAACGAAAAAAAAGAAGATTCACCTAATTTATCTCAACCTTTGGAAAATGGACTTTATGATGAAGGTGAGGATCTTTTTGAAATCGAACAGGTTTCAGAATATGAAATTCCAGATTTTATTGAAGTAAAACCAAAAGACCAATTAACTTCTTTACATGCAGATAAAAACACATCTCATCCAATAGGAAAAAATGGAAACAATGACATTCTCCCAAAATGGGAATTAGTTGAAGAAGACTCAAATCACATTCCCAAAACCAAAGAATATGAAACCTTCGATGATTATAAAAAAGAAGATCGTAATGATGATGTAACATTAATTAAACCTGATGAACAAGAAAATAAAGAGATTCCTATATGGGAACCTGCTTTAAAAAATATAGGAAAAGAAAAGAAATTAGTAAAAAAGAAAAATATTTTTAAGCAGACCACAAAAGAAAAAACAGATAAAAAACCTGAATTATTAGTAACAGAGTTAAAAAAATCAATAAAAAAACTCCACAAAATAGATACTAAATTGGTTTATAATTTCAAAGGGTATATATTATATCAAAAAGAAATCGATCTTGGGAATAATAAGAAAAGAGTGATTCATTTTTTCAGTAAAGATAAACCTGATGATAGTATTCCCTCAGCATTACCTGACAATTATGAAGTAAAAATAAATAAAAAAACTGGAGTCCCATATATTAGAAAGAAACGAAATTAAGAGAAACATCCTCTTAATTATCTGTTCAATTTTTATTACATAGTTAATCCTTATAAATCCAGTTGATATTCATTTCTTTGGTTTAAAAATCTATGACATGGAATGGCCCCTTAAATAAAATCGATGACTTTCGTTACGAAATACCCAAAAGCTATAAAGGTGAAAATGAAAATCTCCATATGAAAACTTCTGCAATTATATATACATCAAAACAAATGATCCCTCAACTTTTAAGAGATAATGCAGCAGAACAAGCAGCAAATATGACCATGCTACCAGGCATTCTAGGAAAAGCAATGGCAATGCCAGATATCCATTGGGGATATGGTTTTCCCATTGGTGGAGTTGCAGCAACTGATGAAGAAACTGGTGTAATTTCCCCTGGCGGAGTAGGGTTTGATATTAACTGTGGAGTCAGACTTGTTCGAACAAATATTTCTTCAAAAGATCTGAATAAACAACAAATTCATGATTTAATTGATGAGATGTTTAGAAATGTTCCATCAGGTCTTGGATCAAAAGCAAAAATACGACTAAAAAAAGGGGAACTTGATGACGCTATAAAAATGGGTGCTTCCTGGGCTGTTGATCAAGGATACGGCTGGGAAAAAGATACTGAGTTTTTAGAGGAACAGGGATGTTTGAGTAATGCGGATAGTTCTGTTGTTTCAGAGAAAGCAATGCAGCGAGGTGCTCCTCAGATTGGTTCACTTGGTGCTGGAAATCATTTTCTTGAGATTCAACGTGTAGATGAAATATTTGATGAAAAGGCTGCAAAGATATTTGGTATTGATAAGGTTGATCAAATTTGTGTGATGATTCACACAGGATCAAGAGGTTTTGGTCATCAGGTATGTTCAGATCATTTAAAAGTGCTTGAACGAGCAGTAAAAAAATATAATATCTGGCTTCCAGATCGGCAACTAGCCTGTGCACCTGTGCATTCACCTGAGGGAGAGAATTATTTTAAGGCAATGGCATGTGCTGCAAATTTTGCTTGGTGTAATCGTCAGATGATTGTACATTGGGTTCGTGAATCATTTGAAAAAATTCTGAAATCAAATGCAGAAGATCTTGGAATGGATATTGTGTATGATGTCTGTCATAATATTGCAAAGAAAGAAAGTCACATCATTGATGGCAAAAAAAGAAAGGTTGTAGTGCATAGGAAGGGTGCAACAAGAGCATTTGGTCCCGAAAAAACAGAGATTCCTCTTAAATATCAAGATGTTGGTCAACCAGTTCTTATCCCTGGAGATATGGGAACAGAAAGTTATGTATTATGTGGAACAAGGGAAGCATCAGAGACATTCAGCTCTACATGCCATGGTGCAGGAAGGGTTTTGTCGCGAAATGCTGCTATTCGTCGTTGGAGAGGTGAACAGGTTGTTGAAAACCTTGGAAATCAGGGTATTTATGTTCATCCAGCCAGTTTCAAGGTTGCCGCAGAAGAGGCACCTGATTCCTATAAAAATATTCGTAGGGTTGTTGATACAGTTCACGGTGCAGGTATCTCAAAAAAAGTTATAAAAATGAAACCTCTTGGTGTTGTCAAAGGTTAAAACGATTTTTACCAATGGTTTTATATCTTAGTATTTCTATTCTCTTCATAAATGGATGGTGATGTAAAATTGCATAATGAATCAGTAAAAATAATTGATTTTGAAAAAATGGATCTTACTGGTGCAACTGTTATTGCCGGGTTTCCCTCAATTGGCCTAGTAAGTACAATTGCAGCTAATTATTTAATTGACGCGTTGAATTTAAAACAAGTTGGTGCATTGAACTCTGATGATTTTCCAGCTTTATCTGTTGTTCATACCGGTGAACCACTCTCCCCTGTAAGGATTTATGCAGGTGAACAACCTTCTGGACATAAAATCGTTGTTTTTGTTTCTGAATTTAAACCAAAACCTCATTTGATTAATTCAATTTCTCAAACAATAATGCAATGGGTAAATGACAAAAAATGTGATTTGTTAATTTCACCTGAGGGCATGGTTGTTGAAGGAAAAGAAGATTCAGGTAACATTTCAGCAGAAGCTTTTGCGATAGGTTCAACTATAAATATTCGTCAAACGCTATCAATGAAAAACATTGCACAGTTTAAAAATGGTATCATTGCAGGAGTATCAGGCGTTCTTCTGAATAAAGGAAAACAAGCTGATTTCAATGTTGTATCCATTTTAACTGAGGCGCATCCAAAGTATCCTGATGCTCGTGCTGCTGCTGCGGCAATAAATGTTATTGCATCTATTATTGATGTAGATATTAACGTTTCACCATTATATGAGGAATCAGAGAGAATTGAGCAAAAACTACAAAAATTCCATCAACAGGCAAAACCGATGGTTTCAACAAACAGAGCCCCTCAACCAAACATGTACGGTTAAAATAATACTCATGAATATTTTGCAGTTATCATAACTGCATTTTTTCTTTTCATTTTTTAAAAAGATTTTTTTAAGATAAATTTTTATCATATTTTTAATGAAAACAATAATCCCTAAGAGTCATCCAAGATATGAATCACTGATTATGAGGGAAAGGATTAGTGAGGGGTTAAAAAAAGGATTTGTTCATGAAACCGGTTTGATAGCTCATGGTCGTGGTGAAGCATTTGATTATATTATTGGTGAAAAAACACAATCATTTTCAGATGATGCAATACAAGCTGCTGCAAAAGCTCTTGTTTCTGCAAAGCATCCAGTATTTTCTTTAAATGGTAATGTTGTATCATTGGTCGGTAAAGAAAGTGTTCAGCTATCACAATTAATTCCAATAGTTTTAGAGGTAAACTTATTTCATAAATCAGATCAACGTGTCCAGTTATTAATTAAGGAAATGAAAAAAGTTGGAGCAGAACATGTTCTTGGATCTCATCCTACTATGCATATTCCAAATCTTGATCATAATCGTGGTTTGTGTGAAGAAAAAGGAATATTTTCATCTGATGTTGTACTAGTTCCCTTGGAGGATGGTGACCGCTGTCAGGCATTAAAGGACATGGGAAAATATGTAATTACAATTGATCTTAATCCCCTTTCTCGTACTGCAAAAACAGCAGATATCACAATTGTTGATAATGTAACAAGAGCTATTCCTCGTTTAATATATTGGATCAATCAAATTAAGGATAAAAATGATGATGTTTCTGTTCTTGATACATGGGATAATAACAAAAATTTAAAGAAAATATATACTTTTCTTTCAAAAAGACTAAATCATATGGATTAATTAGGGTGAGGTTATGGAAGAAATTCGTTCACATTATTCAATCGACATATCTGAGGAACAATATGGCAAAGACGTATTTGTTGCAGGTTGGGTTGAAGATATTCGTAATATAGGTTCAATTGCTTTTGTTATTATTCGTGATAAAAAAGGTACGTTACAGGTAACATTGTTGAAAAAAAGAAATCCTGAGCTTTTTGCATCATTTGTTGAGCTATCAAGAGAATCAGTAGTTTCTGTTAAAGGTATCTGCAAACAGAGTGATAAAGCAAGAAATGGTTATGAGATTCTTCCAGATGAATTCAATGTTCTTTCTGCTGCTGAAACACCGCTTCCTCTTGGTGTTGTAGATAAGGTTGATGCGGAACTTGAAACCCGTCTTGACAACCGTTTTATTGATTTGCGGAAACCTGAAGTGCAAGCTATTTTTAAAATTCGAGCAGGGGTGATAGGGGCCGCGCATAACTTTTTACGATCTAAGAATTTTGAAGAAGTACATACACCAAATATTATTAGTACTTCATCAGAAGGTGGAACTGATGTGTTTAAAGTATCCTATTTTAACCGCGATGCATATCTTGCTCAATCCCCTCAATTGTATAAACAGATGTTAATGGCAACAGGACTTGACAGAGTTTATGAAATTGCATGGTATTTTCGAGCAGAAGAACATAATACCCGCCGTCATTTAAATGAATCAACTGCAGTTGATGTTGAAATGGCTTTTATCAACAGTGAAGAAGAGGTTATGCAAATCCTTGAACAATTAGTTCAGATAATGTGGAAAAAGGCAAGTGAACAGAAAGATGAACTTGCGATTTTGAATAAAACTTTAACAATTCCAAAAATTCCATTTGAACGAGTCAAATATGATGATGCTATTTCTTATTTACAGAATAATGATTCTCAGATTAAATGGGGTGAGGAT
>Ga0164310_10000328_pt1 | contig 24782 bp, 27 predicted proteins | sample GuaBasSedimGuay1_FD_121795 | JGI IMG/M metagenome (GOLD analysis project Ga0164310, IMG submission 121795) | Subseafloor sediment microbial communities from Guaymas Basin, Gulf of California, Mexico - Guay1, Core 4569-9, 0-3 cm | ecosystem: Environmental > Aquatic > Marine > Hydrothermal vents... | reverse complement strand
TTGGCTGTGCTTGTACTCGTAGCCTTTTTAGTGGTAGATTTTGTTGAGGTGCTTTTCTTTGTGATCGTGCTAGAAGGCTTCTTTGTAGTGGTAGACTTCTTTGTAGTGGTAGACTTCTTTGTGGTTGTTGAACTTTTGGTAGTTGTTGGCTTCTTGGTTGTGGTCTTCTTTGCAGCAGGTTTCTTAGTCGTGGTTGATTTCTTTGCTGTCGGTTTCTTTTTCATGCCAATTTCAGCTTCAATTCGTTCTAATTCTTCTAATTCTGAAGCCGTTAGACTCGTCGCTGAGGGGCGTTTCTTTCGAGGCTTTTTCGCCTCCGATTTTTTCTTCACGTCGCTATCTTTCTCTTGCAACAACTCCTCAGAGATTTCTGAGATGGTGGCGAAAGACAATGCTTCTTCCGGTCGGTTTATGATTTTAATACCCAATTCATCGGCGCGATTTGTAATTGCTACCTTCTTTCTTGTGCCGACAGAAGAGGCAATTCTTGCGACCTGGGTTTTCGGGGTGATCTGCTCGAGTTCATCTGTATTGTGAATTAATACTTCCTCTTTACCAGTTCGGGTTAGCCCGCGGGTGGCCTTTGGTCCACGAAAACCTACACGAACTATCGTTGGTATTCCGCGCTTGTGGTGGCGCATGGAATTGTCAATACCAATTGGCTTTCGCCAACTCGTTTTTAAACGTTTATAGCGCCAGCTCTCTTGTCGCCTGAATTTTGGGCGTGATTTTCGGATTTTATCACGCTCTCGTAATAATCGCTTGTCAACTGTCATCTTCTTTTTCCAACTCCTATTCAATACCAACATGTTGTGCTGAAAGCCAGATACCATCCATAAATCTTCGAGGGTCCTTGTGATATTTTCCTCGGAGTTTACAGGCTTCTTGGATGTTCGCGGAGGTTTGACCAACATGTTCTTTATTTATCCCGGTGATAATCAATTCATCACCTTCGACCTTGACTTTGACATCATCACCAAAAATCTTTGCAAACCGCGGATGGCGTTGCCCGTACAGATTCTTAATGATTACTTCTTTGCCTTTCACTTCGACTGTGATGGGAAAGTGGGAATAGACAATAGTTAGACGATAGGTGTATCCTTGGGTTACACCGACAATCATGTTTCTAACATGAGCTGCAATTGTTCCGAGCATTGCTAATTCTTTCTTTCGTGGAAAGGCAACGGAAACTTTCAGAGTGTTCTTTGTCAGAGAGAGTTTCACAGGTTCGCCTGCGAAGTCACGTTCGAGGGTTCCTTTCGGACCGGTAACGGTCACTTTCATACCTTTAAGTGAAAGTGTCACCCCTTCTGGTGCTTCTACAGTTCGTTCTGAGTAGACTGCTTTTGGCATTCGCTAATCACTCCTATTTAGTAAACATAGGCGAGGAGCCGTCCTCCAATACCTAATGCTTTCGCATCTTCGTGGCTCATCACACCCTTTGGTGTGGAGACGATAAGAATTCCAATATCTCTTGCTGGGAGGAATTTTTCTTCCCAAATCTCGAATTCTTGATGTTTCACAGGAAAGCGGGGCTTAATGACCGCGCATTTGTTTATCCGCCCTAACAATTGAATTTTGAAGATGCCTGCACGGTCGTCGTCAATAAATTCAAATTCGCCAATGTAACCTTTTGCCATCATTACTTTGATGACAGAAGAGATCAATTTCGAGGCGGGTTTCAAATAAACTTCTCGCTTTCCCAACTTTTCAGCATTTTGGATGCTGTTCATCGCGTTAGCAAGAGTATCTAATAAAGGCATGTACCATTCACCTTCTATTCTTTTCGCATGGGATGCTTTATCCACCATGCCCTCCATAGCGTTTGAAGCCGATAGTATCTGCGACTTCACGGAAGCAGCGTCGACAGAGGTATAAACCATGACGACGGATGAGCCCGACACGCGTTCCACATCGAGAGCATTGACGCGAACCTTTACCAAATTTTGCTTCTCTTGGTTTTGTTCCTGAACCTTTAGCCATTTCGTTTTCACCTATTCTACAATTAGTCCAAGTTCGGTTTCAGCGAATACTATCGCTTCTTCTCTTGAGATCCTGTGCTTCACAGGAATCTTCTTCGGGGAACGGAATCTTCGTTTTACCCGATAGCCTGGGCGTTCTAACCGTATTAGAACATCCAGTCCTGTTACCCCCAAATTTGGGTCGTATTTCGTGCCTGGAATGTCGATGTGCTCTCTTATACCAAATCCGAAGTTTCCTTCGCGGTCGAAAGCACGTCTAGAAATTTTATTATCACGAACATCAAACAATCGCGGAATGAGATCTTTGATTTTTTGTTGGTCCCGGATGGTGACCATTGCTCCAATGGGTTCGCCCTTTCGAATCCCAAACTCTCGGAAAGTCCGTTTCGCCCTTGTTTCCTTCGTTTTCATTCTACTGATAGATTCAATGATCTTCCTGACACGCTCTAAAGCTTCTCCTGATTCTCCAACACTACAATGAAGGATTAAAGAAGCGACCTTAGGTTTCCGCATGGGGTGTTTTTTCCAATCATTAAGAAAGTCGTCTTTACTCATTGCAGCTGCCATTATTTACCAGCTCCTCCTTTTGCTTCTTCCCAGAAGGGGACTTTGTCACCAACAACAAACACATATTCGGGAGTTGTTTGTACTTCCACCCCGTCAGATGAAACTATTTTCACCGTTGAGGCACGTGGACCAAACCGCCATTGGAATTCTGTTATGGTGCCGGCTTTCCCAACGTTTCGTCCTGCAATTATGAAGGCATATTTTCCTTCTTTGAAGGGGTAATGTGCCAAGATTTTTTGACTTGGAAGTTCAATTACAATAGTGTCCTTTGTCATGTATTTTTGTTCGATACCTTCTTCTTTTGGCAATAGGATGTTTCTTCCATCGTGAAGGTTTAATTGCAATTGTCCGCCCTTAATAGTCGTCTTATTGAGGATTTGACAGGCCTTTTGATTCCTTGGCCCCTTTTTAATTTCATAGGGAGCCAGAACGTGCAAGTAATGGGGTAAAAGACGGAAGCTTTTATTGATCTGGTCGATTTGTATAACATCCATTAAACCAACAGGGAATTTTGGATTGGTTACTACACGACCATCCACTTTCACATAATGCTTGTTAAGGATAAACTTTAGTTCATGAGCTGTTTCTGCAAGTTTCAAAATATCACGTAAGAGGATGCCAATAGGAACGCTTTTATCTTTGCTGTGAGGACCGGGATCCGCTCGAAAAGCAAATTTATGCTTCTTCCGGGGGAGCACCCAGTTACGTGGGGAGGCTATCCGTTTCTGATGTTTTGAACCACCTGATTTTGTCATTTTTTTCTCAATCCTGCTAACTTGATTCTTCAACAACCTCTTCTTCTAATTCCTCTTCTTCGAGGGGGAGGCGTCTCTCGACAACAGCTTTTCGGCCTTTGTCTCGCATATTCTTCAAATTAATGATCTCACAATTGCATGCCCGAACTGGAAAGTGTTGAGCCGAGCCATCTGTCTTCTCAAAGGTTACCCCTTCAACAGTAAGACGCATCGCTCGATAATCAACTTTCGAGACCTCGCCTTCTATGCCTTTAAAAGAACCCTTCCGAATACGAATGGTGTCACCTTTTCGGACAACCAGCTGTTTTACGCCCTCTTTTTCAGCTAGTGCCGGAGCAAGGGGAGCGGTTAGGATCTTTCGTCGTTTGTGTAATGGCGCGGTGTAAAGTTGCTTTCGTTTTTTGGAAGGACGTTTTGTGAGTGAAGCTTTCCGTTTCATCTTTTTTCAACTCCTGAGATCAAACAATAGTGCTGGCAGCATGTGCCACTCGAGGCCAGCGTTCTGCCGCTTCTTTAGCGACAGGACCCCTAATTTCGCTTCCACGAGGGCTTCCCTCGGGACTGGAAATAACTGCAGCATTATCTTCAAATTGTACCCACAGACCATTTGGTCTTCGATACATTTTCCGCTGACGGATCACTATTGCAGGTAAGACTTGTCGTCTCATTTGAGGAGTTCCTTTTTTGACTGAAACAATCACCATATCGCCTATGGAGGCTGTGGGGTAACGATTCAGTCGACCTTTGAAACCTTTAACTGCAATAATCTCAATTACTTTCGCACCGGTGTTATCAGCGCACGTTAACCGTGTGCCAACGCTAACACCCTTGCTGAGTCTTGGGAGAGATATTCCGGTTACTTTTCTTCTTGACATTTTTCCATACTCCTCAAGTATTTCACTGTTCTTTGCCTTCAGTAGGCTGCTTTTCTTTTGCAATTACAACATAAGCAATAGTCTTGCTTAATGGTCGACATTCCATAATTTTGACGATATCACCTTCCCGAGCATCGATGCAGGGAGGATTATGAGAGGCAATTGTGCTGTGCTTTCGTTCATATCGCTTGTATTTTTTGACGAAAGAGAGGTAATCTCTTCGAACGACTACAGACTTTTGCATTTTATGGCTGACAACTGTGCCAGTCAGAATTCTTCCTCGAACACGCAAGCTTCCATGGAAGGGACAATTTACATCGTTACAAACTTTTTCTGGTTCTGGAACATCAACGCCAATATATCTTGACATCTTTTCTTTTACCACCTTTTACGAATACTTTTTTTCAATCTATTTTCTGGTTGTCCTTTTAATACCCAGCCTTCAACATCCACCTGCTCGCCAGATGGGAGAGTAAATCGGAATATGCAGTCTTTTTTCGGGACCTTTATGCGTTGGCGTTGTCCAAGAGTAGCAGTGGGAAAGGGTTCAATAACCAATAGGTTTTTCGTCTCGTCAATGACAAGCCCTTTTAGACCTATTCGTTGTTTGTCTGTTGCGGAGAGTATTTCAATAGTCAAACCGATCAACTCATGTTGGTGGATATTTTCAGGGGTTTGTGGACTCAAAGTTCACCATTCTCTTTCATTACAGTTAATATTCTTGCGATGGTCTTTTTCACTTGTTTAACCTTGGTGGGCTTTTCAAGTGAACCACCGGTTGCAATCCCTGCCCGTAAAACGGCAAGGTCCTTTTGCAATTTTGTTAATTGATACTTTCGCTGTTCAGCGCTCATATACCGAATTTCACGCATTCTCAGAATTGGCATGCTTCATTTCTCCTTCTTTTTCTTCTTGTCTTCGGCAGATTTCGCTTTCGTCTCTTTTTTTGTTTTAGAGGAGGTTGTTTTTCCCTCTTTTTTCGCTGTTTTTGTGCTTGTTTCAGCTTTTTTCGATTGGCTCTTCTTAGCAGGAGCAGCAGCATCTTTTTCTTTAGTACTCTTCTTGGGCTTCTCAGCCGTTTTAGCCGGAGCTTTTTTCTCCTCGCTTTTCTTCTTTGCTTTCGTAGGTTCTTTCTTTGCTTTTGCAAGCTCTTTCTTTGGCTCAGCTTTCTTCCTCGGTGCAGCAGCTTTTGTCGTTGGTTTTTCTTCTGGTTTCTTTACAGCGGGTTTCTTTGCCGCGGCTTTGGCTTTCTCTTTTTTCGCTGCTGGTTCTTTTTTCTTAGCTTTCTTCTCTTCACCCGGTTCTTTCTCAATAAGCTCTGATAACTCTTCAACCTCTAAGTCGAGAGAGGTCTTTTTCACAACGGGTATCTTTTCTTCTTTAACAGCAACTTTTTTTACTTTTGGAACTTTTTCAGCCGGGGCTGCAGCTTTTTCAGGAACCGCTTTTGCTTCCTCCGGCTTTGCAGCTACAGGTTTTTCTTCTTGTACGACTTCCGCTTCTTCTTTTGGACTAACCTCTGTAGTGGGTTCTTCCAGTTTGACGGATTTAATGGTAATTTCATCAGGGAGGTCAATATCACCACGCATAATGCTAACTGTCACACCAATCGTGCCCAATTTCATTATAGCAGTAGCATTAGCAGTTTTCACATATTGAGTACCCACTTCTCCACTCTTTGCAAGAAAGCCCATTCGATAAGCTTCATGCCGAGAGCGTTTACTGGTAAGCTTGCCCGAGATGATAATTTCGCACCCTTTTGCGCCTGCATTAAGAACACGTCGAAGGACAGAATAGGCGGCCCGACGGCGATGCACCCCTCGCTCAATGGCAGAGACAAGTGTATACGCCATAACCTTCGGATTAAGTTCGGGATTGACCACTTCTTTTACTTCGATTTGTGGGTTGTCAATTCCATATTCATTTGCTAAGATGTCAGTGATCATACGGATGTTTTTTCCACGACGACCAATGACAATACCGGGTCGTGAAGCATAAATGGTGATACGTTCACCGAGAGGTGTTTTAGTGATTTCCACACCACCATATCCTGCTCTTTGTAGTTCTCTTGCTAAGAATTCATCAATTCTCGCTTGACGAACGCCTTTCTTAATGAAATGATTAACAGCTGTCAATATTTTAGACCTCTTCAATTGCTATCTCAATATGAGTTAAGTAATTATATTTCGGGGACGATGACCCTTGAGCGCGGGGGAAGAACCGTTTGACGATCATTCCTTTTTGAGAGCAAGCATGAATAATCTTCATTCGTTCTACATCCAGCCCTTTAAACTCTGCATTGTTTTCAGCGTTTTCAAGAACACTCAGAATCATCTTTGCCGCCTTCACAGGATAGCGACCAGCAGGCCATTTTGAAAGATCTTTCCGATGAGCGACGTGTTTCTTGTGGCGTTTATAAGGAATAGAACGTTTCATTTTAATGACATCCTCGAGATATTCCTTTGCCTTGTCAAGAAACATGCCCTTAATATGGTTGCAGATCTCTCGTGCAGCCTTTGGACTGATATCAGCTTCTCTTGCACTGGCAATGGCTGTACGATCCGGGTCTAAGCCGAAAATCGAATATCCAAATTGTGGCATTTACATTTCCTCGTATTGTTAGTACTTTTTCTCAATAATCGTAAAGACGACTACATTCATTTTTTTCGAATTGTTTGGGGGGTAAACCCAGTCTTTAATTCATACTTTAATCCAGCGAACCACTCATAGGCAGTTGATTCCTGGAACCTCCAAGAGGCGCGACTCCCCTTCTGCATAAACTTGTGCAAGGTCGGAGCCCAATTATGCACACGCTTAGATAAGTTCAGCGCTGCAGTAATCTGAAACAAGAACAGTCTCTTTAAAAATCTTGTGTCATTTTTCAGCAAAAAAAAGCAAAAATAAACAAAGTAGAAAACTACTAACAGTAAGGGAAAATGCACCCACAATAATTACTTTCTAAGCTCTTTTTCTGGTTAAAAACTAGTTTGTGAAGAGAAAGGATTAAATAAGTTAGAAAGTAGCTAATAATAATCAAGAAGTATTTACAGCGCGAAAAATGAGAAATGTCTTTGAAGCATTTTGATTTACGAGCCGGGGGCAATTTAATTTGTCAAAGAATATAAATGATTATGTAATAAGAAGAAAGGATGGCTTGAAAATCTGCAAAATTTGTCAAGCGATTATTCAAGATGAAATGGATCACATGAAACGCCGGCATCCAAAATATTTGAAATATCTCGAGAAAAGAGAAGAAAACGAAGAACGATATATGTGTTGCTATTGTGGTTTATGGGTAAAAAATTGGAGAGAGCACATAAAACAACAACACCCGGAAATTATCGCAGAAGCCGCAAAAAGAGTGAAACCCGAACCTGAAGAAGAGGAATTTGAATTTACTTTCTAAAAACTAAATCCATAAAAGGGCAAAAAAAAAGAGGAAAAAGAAACACTTGGTAGTGCTTACCAGAATGTTTCACATGGAGAGCCTTTTCATTTAGGGTGCAACCTGAGAATATTTCCTTGTAATGGCAAATGATTTGAACTCAAAGCCTGTGCCGGTATAACCTGCTTTTCCAAAGAATTCCACCCACTGCAAACGCAGGGTTTGAATAAAGGAAAATAGCCCCTCAAGAGCAAGGATTACAAGAGCACCAATAGCAACTCCAACATAATTTAATGCACCCAAGTGATGCCCATCACCTACAAAATCTGTGAGTAAGAAAACATGTGAAAGTGCACCATGAACTGCATTCATTGCGAAAATTCGCGCATAGCTAACGGTATGGGAAAGTGTAGAAAGAAGGATGTCCAAAATTTCACCAATGCCATTAAACCCATGTGTTACTAGATAAATGGAGAGAATGATAATTGGGCCGACAAAAGCTCCTAAAAAGAACCATAGTGAGCTGCCTATTTTAAAGAAGGGGATTTTCTGCCCTCGCCAAGATAAAAGCGCTAAATCAAAGGTTCCTGAGTTTGTAGCGGAAAACCAATTCATAAAGTTCGACCCGAAAGTAAAGACAAGAATGAATAATGCCCAATGCATAATTGCCCACATTAATGTGACCAGAAAAGCTTCTTTATAATGTTTATGTTTGATATTTGTCAGGAATCGCAAAATATAACCAATAGTCATATGGGTCATCCCAATGAGAAGCGATAATTCGAGCATTAGAATAACAGATTTCGCCCCGTTGTGTAACTCATTACTTTCAGGGCTGAACCACAAAGCCTTTGGTGCCCCATATTCATGAGTTATTCCAAAGTATGAACCAAATAAAACACCAAAGATAATAGCTGAAATACCTGACACAATAATGAGCATCGCGCCTGATTTGAAATACCCTTGAATTTCACCCATAAAGTTATTGGCATTCAGTTTCTTGTTCCTAAGAGTCAAACCATAAATTCCAAGAAGTGTAAATAATGCGCCATGACCAACATCCGCAAACATAATACCAAACATGATTGGGAAAAAAATTTGAAGTATAAGAGCAGAATTAAATTCATTATAACCAGGAACACCATAAGCATTTACCAATGTCTGATAAACTCGAGCAAATTTTGGTGTAGAGGTCTTTGTCGGAAATTCTGACTCTTCAAAAACAGGTTTAGAAAATTCAATCACTCCGGTTTTCTCAGTTGCAGTGAGAATTGCTTTTTCAATTTTACTGGTTTTCTTTTTAGGAAGCCAGGCCCAAAAAGCAATATTTCGCTTTGTTGATCGAGTCATATTCTTGATTCGTAAAATATTCTCTTCAATTAGTAATTGCTCATAATAAGCAAGAATGAAAGCACCTTTTTCTTCAATAATTTTCTCTGCATCCAAATGATATTCTTTTATTTTTGCCTCTAATTCCTCAATCTTCTGTAGGCTTTTTTCTTCCACTTTTTTTGGCTCACCAGAAATTCGTTCCGGAATGGTTATCTTTTCAAAGTCATAAGCTATTAATAACCGGTTTACATCTTCCTGGTATCTTTCCAAAAAGCCAATGGCCAGAAATGAGTAATTGCCCTCTGTTGAGGACTCTCGAAGGACAAAATTGCTATCTGTTATCGCATCAAGGTTCCATTTAAATCGGGGAAGAAGTTTCGTGTTGATACGACCAAAAATCATAGTGAAATATGGACGTTCCTCATCTAAATCTTCGAAGCTAAAGCCAACGGTTGCTAAATTTCGAGAAATGTCTATAATAGATTTGTTTTTTTGTAACTCTCGTTCTGCAAGAGAAATGCGATCGTTTAGTTGTTTCAGCTTAATAATATATTCCTTATAAAATTGCTGTAATTGTTTTAAAACGTGCTTTGAATCGCGATCATCGATTTCTACCTTCTTTATTCTTTTCCCTACACGTTTTTCTACTTCAAAATCTGCAATTACTTGCTGAAACTCTTCCAAATATTCCTTGATCATTGTGCCATGTTCGTAAGAGGTGATATTAAATGGCTTTTTTTGAATATCGATTATTTCAATATCCTCACAACTTGAAATGAAACGAAGAAGATTTCTTGAGTATTCAAGGGGAGCAACAACTTTTACTGTCAGCATTCTTTCTGGGACAAAGCTCATATTTTTACACCTATTCATAGTCTCAAGTGTTTTGAAAAGAGCTCTAATAAAAAATTTGTGGATGTTCACAAAATTAATCGAAACAGAGAAAGCTAAAAAGAAAGAGAAGAAAAACAATCATAGAAAATGATTTTCCTGTTTGGTTGGAAAATCATCCAAGTTCGTTAGTAAGAAGCTTTCCTAAGCGTGTGATTCCTTCGTAAATCTCATCTTCTTTATTATAAGAATAGCCTAAACGCATAGAATTTGTTTTGGCTTGGGATGAGACTAACTTGCTTCCGTCTTCTTCTAAAGCCCAACCCTTTATGGGGTAAAAAGCAGCACCAGGAACAAACATAATGTCATTTGGTATTGCAACATCAATCAAGAATTGTTTGGAATTGAACAGTTTCTCGGACTCATACCAAACAAAAAATCCACCATTTGGTTTAGTGTGTTTTCCTGCTGGAAAGGTTTCTTCGATGCCTTTTAGCATTGCTTCGGAGTTCTTTTGATATGTACGTAAACATTCAGGGAGGACCTTGTCGATATATTTCTCATAATAAATAGCCATAATCTTTTGAAGGATAGTTGGAGAGCAGAGGTCGAGATACCCTTTATCTTTTAACACCTCGTCTTTCAGACCTTTAGGCAGGACAGAATATCCCATCCGTAACACAGCAGCTTCCTTAGATGTTGTACGTAAATAAGCAACTCGATTGTTTTCTTTATCCAATGATTTTATTGGTTTAATGGATTCTCCTTTAAATTGGATTTCTTTGTATGCTTGATCTTCGATAAGAAGAAGATCATATTTTTCTGAGATATCAAATAAAGCTTTTCGGCGCGCCCATGGAAGAGTTGTTCCCTTTGGATTATCAGAATCAGGCACGACATACAAGATTTCTGGTTTCTTCCCAAACTTCTTTTCCGCTAAGGGTATTGCTTTCTCCACAAATTCAGGGATAATACCATCCAGATCAGTTGGGATGGTAACAATTTCAGCACCCATTTTGAATGCAGGAGCGAGAAAGCCCAAATAAGCAGGGCTCGGGGTGAGAATGACATCACCAGGGTCGATCATAGTATCCAAAATAGCATACAGAGCTTGTTGGGAGCCTGCCGTTAAAACAACATCCTTCCAGCCGCTTTCTTCGTCGAGGTATAAGCCATCAATGCGTCTCATTCGGTCAGCTAATACGCGCAAACAAAATTCTTGCCCTCCAGTCGGCCCATAGTTCCATAATGAGATGGCTTTTCCGTATCTTCCTTCGTCGTAATCACGCTTATTTTCTTCACTGATTTCTACCAAAATATCTGATAATGTTTCAATTGGCAATTCACCTGGTTAGCCACCACCGAAATTCCACTTCACTCTGTATTCTAAAAGAGCTCTAATTTCAGATGGGGGTAACAGCTTCGTCCATATCGCAAAATCAAATCGGTTGTTTTTAGTCATGATTTTTTCAACCTGTTAATTGGTGATAACTTTCTAAGTAAATTATAACCTTCAATTTTTGATTCTAATTTTTTAAACATATACTTCTCAAGAGAGTTAAGATTAACCCTTTAAAAAAATGTTGATTATTAAGAATTAAAAGAATTTTGTAAGAAAAATAAGTAAAAAACGGCACAGAGATTAGCCGTCTTTAGAGTGCACTTGGTTATTGGGTGTTGGTTTATTGAGCAGCCTTCATGCATTCAACTTCGAATCTAGATTTTAAGAGATATTTCCTACCAATACAAATGCAATAACAAATCCATAAATGGCAATAGCTTCAATTAATGCCAAAAGGACAAGCATTTTTCCAAAGGATTCTGGCTTTTCGACAATGGCAGCAGCAGCAGATGCAGCAGCCGTTCCAAGACCTAACGCAGCACCAATGCCGGTCAGTCCAATCGCTAACCCAGCACCAAGCGCAATGAGACCTGATTCTGACTCCGCGAGGATGGAGAAATCTGCTCCGGGTGCTCCACCGCTAAAAGCTACAACCACTCTAACGATGGCAGTAATACCAATTGCGATGACTACTACTTGAATTGCAATAAAGATCTTTTTTGCTATTGATAATTGAATGTTAGTTACCTCCTTAGGGGGGAATTTACTATATAGCGAATAGACTTTTCATAAAGGGTTTTTAATCTTTACGAAAATTCTCACAGTAAGATGATTTTATCAAGAATTTCCTCAGATGCTTTATCATGTATTTTACCCAAGATTATCGTACGAAGATTTCGAATTTCTATTTCCTTCAAAAAGAAGAAAGCGGGATAGATGGTTATATTAAAACTTGCACCTCTGAAAATCGAATTAGCAATATGAACGATATGTTGATCAGCATATAAGTCGAAATTAGCGAGAGGAGTTAAACCAGTTTCAAGATTTGTGATGAGACGATTAGCGAGGTCCTTGAAAGCAGTTTCCTCTTTTATGAGTTTGAATGTCTCTTCAAAATCTTGTGCAGCGAGGAAACGCTCAAGCAATTGTTGTGAGAGAGGACAAAATTGAGTATAGATAAGCCATTTTTTGACCATAGCCGGTTGGATTCCAAAGGCTTTTGATCGCAGAATAATCTCCAAATTTTGAATGCCGATTTGTGCCCCAAAGAATCTTTTAGCTGATCGGTAATCTACTCCCTTTAGGGACTGCATTGTGTTACAAAGGGAATTATAATAAAATTGGTCGATAGCAATGATAAGTGGATAAACAATATCCAGATAGCGATATTCGCCAATGACTTTTTCTAATGCAGAACGAAGAGCGGGATTTTCTAAACGGGAAATTAAAGCTGGAACGTCTTTTGCAGCAAATAAGCTCTCTGTTTGGCGATTTTCTTCCTCCGATAGGCTGATAAGCATTCCTCTGGCATCTTCAAACCGATTTGCCCCGTAAAGACCCGAAAGTATGACTTTTATGTTGTTTAAAAAGAAACGAGAACCAAAAGCGGTAATAAATTGTTGGGAGCGAGGGGGAACGAATTTCCGAAAACTGTTAAATTGATCAACAAAGTTTTGAGTTAGGCGCCGGTCAATTTCAATTAGATTCGGGTAGTCTTTAACCATTTCCGAGCCAATTATCTCGTGATAGTTTGTTTGCGCAAGCATCTGGCGAAGATTGTTAAGATCAGTAGCGCTTGCCAAAAGGTTGTATGTACCTGCAGAAAAGAGCATAGTACGTTGTGAGCGCATATAAACATTTAGAGGGCCATAATCTCGAGCATTTTTAAACATCGTCTTCGTCTCTCGAATAATTTGAAGAGTCATCCAGATAAAACATTTTCTAAAGCTTCATCTGAAAATGACTCAACAGTTTAAAAAAAGAGCTGATTTATAATTCTTTTTGCTCATATCAGTAAAAAGCATTAATTGAAAAAAAGAGGGGAAAAGAATTCAACACTTGAATTCTTATTGATGACATTCACTACTTCTCAACAATTTCGACGACTTCTTTCTTTTTCTTGGAAAAAGAAGAGGCGATGGATTCCATTGTTGCAGTTATTTCCTTGCTCATCTGCTTGACAATTCACGCTTTGCCATGGATACGTCGTTTCAACCGATCTGGTAGTATCCATCCAAAGTAATCAATAATAATACTAATACTCGCTGTGATTCCCCGTAAGGTATGAACTAAACCGACCACAACGGGGATTTGGTGCATATTAGGCATTATATAAAAACTCGAAATCAACGATAATGTCATAATGAGTACAACCGGTGCCAAGATATAGGTGAATCCTTTTCTTGCCACAGGGTTTTCAACATCACGTTGAATGCAGATGAGTCTGAAAACGATTTGTACATGGATTAATGAAAAGACAGGCAAATAAATGGCTAAGCCATAAATTATTTGAGGTAAATAGAGGACAATTTCCACGCCCGCTAGAATGAATTTTTGATAAAACCGAGGATTCGGAACATCAAACATTATTTCTGCGGCCATTAAGGTAATGAAAATCGAGATAACAGCTGTTAAAAATACAGTTGTCATAGCACGAGCGAAATCCTTGTCCTGTAAAATGTGGCGATTAGAAAAGTAGTAGAAGATGTAAGCAAGAGAATAAAAGAAGGTATACGAAAGAATGAGATACCCCACCCAATGGCTGTCGCCCTGGTAGAAATAAAGTGTTTCACTTAAAGCCGTGGCAATTTCACCAAAAGCAACAAATAGAAAGCTAATGGTCAACAATAAAGTACCAAGAGTTTTTTTCTTTAAAAATTGTCGGAACAACAAAAACACGAAAGCAAGTGCAAGAAGCGAAGCAAGATAGGAAATAATCAAAAAATACCATGTGAAAGCTAATCCCATAGCTTAGACCTCCTTTAGCATTTTAATGAACCATGAAAATGAATCATATACACCTTCGCCGGTTCTTGCAGAAGTGGGGAAGCAAGCCCAGGTAATCGGTAAATCGATATCCATGAGACCGAATTCTTCGATGAATTCTTTTCGAGAAAGACTATTAGGTAAGTCAACTTTATTTAGCAAGATTAACACAGGTGTTTCTTCGTTGATTTGTGTGTTAAGAATGTTGTAGAAAATTTCTTTCGCTTCTGCCAAGCGAACAACATCTGTACTATCAACCACAAACACAAGAGCATCTGACTTTTCATTAATTTGATTCCAAAGTCCTCGAAAGTCTTCCTGACCACCAAGATCAAAAACATTTAAACGCAATTTTGGAAAATTAATTGTTTCACGATTTACCCCCATTGTTGGGATAGTTTCGATAAATTCACCTTTTACCAAATAATTTAGTAGAGTGGTTTTTCCGGCTTTGTCTAAGCCACAAATAGTCATATTTACTTGTTTTGTCTACTTTTAAAGAGTTTTTATAAAAAAAGACATTTCTCAAATCACCTTGATTATTAAAAATATTAGGGGATACAATTTCTACCATAAGTCTTCTGCAAGTGATTTAGCTACTCGTTTGCCATTTGATTCCGCTTTATCCTTCTCTTCTTCAATTTTAACCTCAATGGTGGTCACAAAGCCAATTTTTATCTTGATGGTCTTTGACCCAAAGGCATTATAGATTGACGGCAAGATTTGTTGAAGAAGCTCAAGAAAGATTGCATCATTATTTTGCAACTCGGAAATAATAATGGAAAACAATTTTCGTACACTTTGGATATTATAATCGCTATTATCAAATACCACCACTAAAGAAGCGATATTATTACACTCGGTTTGGGAAGGAATGATAAAAACATAGCCCGAAATCGCGCTACCATTATTCATTACATTAGAAGTAAAATCGCCTGCCTTTGCACCGAAAGGCATAACTCTTAATAGTATTCTCATTTTTTAATGGCTGAGGTAAAATATCAGGGTAAACCTTAATGAGCTCCAAGCCATTTTTTCACATTTGAACTAAACAGACACTCACAGGTTTAATTTTGCTCACCTAGAAAGTAAATGTTAGAAACTTCTTGAAAAGTAATATAAGTCTTTCACTTTAGGAAAATTTGAAAAAAAAAGTTCGGCTAAATAGGATTTTTTTTCAAAAAACAAGAGCGGAATATTTTCGCTTTACAGCAGGGAATTAATTGGAACAAAGGAGGAACTGAGCGAGAAAACAGTTCTACATTTGAACCAATAGACATTAAAAGAAAAAAGACTATTATCAACTAAAATTGATTAAAAGTTAAAACTAAGGAAAACAAAAATGACCGATGGACAAGAAATAGCCGATTTTGCTATTGACTTTGCAACAAAACAAGGAGCAAAGTATGCAGAAGCCCGCTTTGAAGAAACAATGGCTGAAGGATATACAACCAGAAACGGCGTAATGATTGGTGGAGGGAAAAAGAACTTTGCTGGCATTGGTATGCGAGTTCTCACAAAAGAAGGAATGGGTTTTTGTTCTACAGCAAAATTGGATAAGGATGAGATTAAAAAAGCAATTAAAATTGCTGTGAAAATGGCTCGAGCGAGCAGAAGGAAGGAACCTATAAAGTTCTCAGAGGAAAAAGCTGTTCAAGCTAAATGGCAAACGCCTGTAGAAGAAGCTTTTGAGGATATAGCGGATGAGGACAAAATACAATTTGTCCAGCAAATTGATAAAACATTAATGGAGCAAGAGTTTGGTTCAGCTTTGGTGACAAGAACATTAATACTTGATTTAACTCGGAACAAGAAATATTTTACAACAAACGAGGGAACAAAAATTGAAAGTGAAAAAAGCCTTATCGCTTTCTACACGTTCAATACTGCAAAAGGAGTGTTTGGAACCGAGCAACGATTCTATGGTCAAGCAGGAGCTATGGGTTGGGAATGGTTCAAAAAGGAGAAGATCCTCGATAAGATTATCGAGGACAATCGTGCTCTTGTAAAAACAGCGAATCTTGCCAAAGAAGCTTCTCTCGGAGTTACCGATGTAATCGTCAGTGGCGAAGTAGCTGGAATTATTGCTCATGAAAATTGTGGGCACCCCTCAGAAGCAGACCGCATTCTCGGGCGAGAAGGAGCTCAAGCAGGCGAGTCATTCTATATTGACCTGTTAGAGAAAGGCACTCTTGGTGAAATTCAACTTGGTTCGGAGGTGGTGACAATCATTGACGACCCCACGCTCCCAGGAGGAGCAGGTTTTTATGAATACGATGATGAAGGCGTTAAAGCTCGCCCCCGATTTCTTATTAAAAACGGTAGGCTGAATGAATTACTCTTCAATCGGGAATTTGCCGCAAAATTCAACACCCAATCAAATGCAGCTGCCCGAGCAATAGGATATAATCGAGAACCGATCATTCGGATGGCTAACACTTATTTTGCACCGGGCAAGTTCACCCTTGAGGAATTGTTTGAAGATGTAAAAAAGGGCTTGTATATGAAAAGCTTCACAGAATGGAATATTGATGACCGTCGCTATCAAAGTAAATACGTTGGCTTAGAAGCATATATCATTGAAAATGGTGAATTGACGGAACAAATGGTTCGACGACCAATCCTCGAGTTAACTACCAAAGGAATCTTCGGCAGTGTAGATGCAGTTTCAAAGGAAACTGAATTTCCTTATGGAACATGCGGTAAGAGCGATCCTGCTCAGGGAGCACCATGCTGGATGGGAGGGGCCCAGCTTCGGTTACGGAACATTCGACTTGGAGGCGGAAAGTAAATGACAGAATCAATACTTAATTTGACCCTTTCTCTTGCGCAGAAAGAAGGAGCAAAAGAAGTCATTGTACAGCACTCTTTTGGTCCGGGGTATCAGATACGTTTTTCGAATGCTGCTATCGATATTGCTAAAAAATGGGATAACAACACCCTCGAGGTTTTCCTTGCAATTGGACAAAAAACTACTCAAATTGACATTCTTGATCCATCACCAACAAAAATTAGAGAAGCTATTCCTCGTACAATGAGATTCTTAAGGAAAATGCCTGACAGCGAGTTATATGCTGGGATGGAGGACCGCGTCTTAGCTTATCAGCAACTCGATGGACTTTATGACAAGCGTGTGGAGGGGCTGTATGAACAAGCACCGGACTTGGTGAATGGAGCCATTAATGCTGCTCTTGCTGCAGGAGCAAAGCGTGTTGCAGGCGTCCTTTATTTCGGGAGCGAAACCGTGGAACTCCAGACAAGCTATGGGTTTACCGGAAGCTATAAACATTCCTATTACAGATCAACCATTCGCTCTTTTGTTGATTTTGAAAGCAGCGGCCAGCAAGTGGTTGTGGGACGCGACTTAACCGATCTTGAAAAGAAGCTCACTAACGCCGGACAAAAAGCAGGCAAACTTGCAGCCATGGCGGTTGGTGGCAGACAAGGAAAGGCAGGGACTTATGATTTAATTATGAGCCCCACAGTCGGAGCAAATGTGCTTGGTGAGATCACGAACAGCGCTAACCCCCTAATGATTCTTATGGAGATGAGCCCCTTAAAAGATCATTTTGGCGAACAGATTGCCCCTGAAAACTTGCAAGTAATAGATGATCCGCACATAAGTGAAGGCCTGGAAAGCAAACCATTTGATGTAGAAGGCACGCCCACAGCGAAAACACCGATCATACAAAATGGTGTTTTAGTTGGAATGATCCACAATACCTCTTCCGCAAAAATAATGCAAACAGAATCAACCGGAAATTCAGCCCTTCTTGATATTGGCATGGGATCAAAAGTACTTGCGCCAGAAACAACGAATATGGTCTTCTCCAAAGGAGAGCAAACCTTTGAGGAAATAGTTGCTGACTCGCGAAAACCGACAATTTATGTCACATCCAATTGGTACACACGATTTACCAATATGCTCGAAGGAGAATTTTCCACCATCCCCAGAGATGCTATGTTCCTTATAGAAAAAGGGGAAATCAAAAAACCCGTACGAAAACTACGACTAACTGACAATCTCCTACGAATGAGCAAAAATATTATTGCTGTTGGAAAAGATCAGAAACAAATCTTCTGGTGGGAAGTTTATACCCCAACATTCATTTCAACAATTAAAGTGGCAGATTGCAGATTAACAGCGGCCACGCAATAAAAAAGTAGCAAAGAGCCTATCTTTAAGACTCTTTATACTTCATTTTTTTTAATGACAGTGGTGATTCATACGCAAAAAAATATTACTTGAGAGTTTGGGAGCAGTTGAGTTTGCTGCGAAAAATTCAGAAAAAGATTTTTACAGCTGACAACAAACTATTTATAGCAGCTTCGAGTTAGTGGAGCTTTTATTAGCAAATAACCAAAGGATTCAGAAAAATGACTAAAAAAACAAAGTTCGTCTTCGTTGTAGGGGGTGTGATGTCGGGGATTGGTAAAGGAGTAGTAACCTCGTGCATCGGAAAAAATTTGCAGGTGCGAAAAGGAACAATTGATTTAATAAAAATTGACCCCTATCTTAACATAGATGCTGGAACGATGAATCCCATCCAGCATGGTGAAGTGTATGTCACTGATGATGGCGGAGAAATCGATGTTGATTTTGGTCATTATGCTCGGATACTTGGTCTTGATATGAAGAAAACACAAAATATTACCACAGGACAAGTTTATCGGGAAGTTATTCGAAAAGAACGTGCAGGAGACTACTTGGGGCACACAGTTCAAGTCATTCCGCATATTTCTAATGAAATAAAGCGGCGCATTCGCGAAGTCAGCACCTTTAAAAACCCTGACGTTTTACTTGTTGAGATAGGGGGAACTGTTGGCGACATTGAATCGCTCCCCTTTTTAGAAGCTATTCGACAAATGATTATGGAAGAGCCCGAAGAAGACACTTTACTGGTGCATACAACCTATGTTCCCGTGCCGGATCACTTACATGAAGCGAAAACAAAGCCCACCCAACATTCTGTGAAAGAGCTGCGGGGTATTGGATTGAACCCAAATATTATCGTCTGCCGTAGTCATAATATTCTTGATGAAAAAACTAGGAAAAAGGTGGCACTCTTTTGTAATGTTCCTGATGAAGCCGTTTTTACACTCCCGGACCTCGAGTCAGTTTACTCTGCCCCTTATCATTTGGATAAACAAGGATTAGGCGAGCTGCTAATAAAACGACTAAAACTCAAACTCTCTCCACCTGATTGGAAAGAATGGAATGAGTTGATTGATCGATATGAAAACCCAACGGCAAAAGTAAAAATTGCCATGGGAGGAAAATACACACAACTAGTTGATTCGTATATCTCTGTTAATGAGGCATTAAAACATGCTGCCGCCTTTTATCGTTATGGTGTTGAAATTGATTGGATAGAAACAGAGGAAATTGAAGAAGACCCCCAAAAAGTGCGAATCCTCGAAGAATATGATGGGTTACTTGTTCCAGGAGGGTTTGGATATCGGGGCACAGAAGGAAAAATCAAGCTAATAGAATATGCCCGTGAGAAGGACATTCCTTTCCTTGGCTTGTGTTTCGGCTTTCAACTGGCAACTATAGAATTTTGTCGACATGTACTGAAAATCAAAAACGCAACAAGTTTTGAGTTTACAAGTAGTGGGGATATAAACTCGAGTAATTTAGTTATTGACCTTCTACCTGAACAAAAGGGGGTAAAAGAAATGGGTGGGACAATGCGCTTAGGAGGTCTCCCTGTTAAGATTAAAGAAAACACAAAGGCCTTTGAACTTTATAAAAAGACCTTGATCCGAGAACGCCACCGCCACCGCTATGAAGTAAACCCCCAATTTATCCAACGTATTGAAGAAAAGGGGCTGATCTTCTCCGGTACATCTGAAGATGGGAGACGAATGGAAATTCTCGAGCTACCTGACCACAAATTCTTTATGGCATCACAATTTCATCCGGAATTTACTTCATTACCTTGGAAACCAAACCCTCTATTTCGAGGGTTCATTGGTGCGGCAATTGAACGGAAAAAGAAACGAGAAAGCTAGAAAACCCTTTTCCTTAGTATTATAAAAGTAAGAAAGAAAAGAAGGATGCTAAATAGAGAAGATCACACTTGAAACTTTTGTACTGCAGACTTTTCGAACACCATGGGAACCGGGCTCATACCGTGACACCAACAAACCTGCTTCTTCCAGAATTTTTATTTGGGCACTAATATTTGCTTCGGTTTGATTGAGCATTGCCGCGATTCGACTTACATCAATATCTTTTTCGGTTGTCATTTTCAATATTTGCAGCCTTGTTTTTGAAGACAGCGCTTTTGCAACGATCGGGATTCTGTCTCCATCAACATGTAGTGTTTCTTCAGCCATTGTTTATACCCCATTGTTTTGAGCAATTAATTACTTTCGAAGTACTATTCAAACGGGATGTAATAAATAAACATTTCTGTTTCTTTTTTAATAACCATTTTAAAGATAAACTAGTTAATAATACAATTACTCTTTTCTTCTAATGTTATAGACTACTATTGTGTAAGCTTTTTCCGGCACAGAATATACAAGTCTTAGAGGGGTTCATCTCTTGCTAAGGAATTTCATCGGGCAAATAACAAACGACACATCTTTCTTATGACCTATTTTAGATTTTTCGATAGGGTTTAAGAAGGCATACTTCGTTCTTTTTTTAGGAGCGTTTCTTAGCATGGCAAAAGCAGCAGAATATTTACTCGAACTTGAAAAAAATGACTTTCGCATTTTACAAGCAATAGAAGTTGGCATGCGAACCTCCGAATATGTTTCACTCGAGACGATTGTTGAATTCAGTAAACTCAGGGTGGATCAGGTTATTCATCGTTTGGATAAGCTTCACTTCCTAGAGTTAATTTTTCGCTGGAAAGGGAATTATCTGGGTTATCAATTGACCCATCATGGCTACGATGTTCTTGCCTTTCGTGCTTTGTCAGAACGAGATTCAATAGTTGCCATTGGCCTTCCAATCGGGCGAGGAAAAGAAAGTGATGTGTTTTTAGCGTATAATGCTACCCAAGAAGTTCTGGTAGCAAAAATTCATCGTGTCGGCCGGCCTAGCTTTCAACGAAGTAAAAAATTACGAAGCTATATCGGCAAACGCAGTCATTTGAATTGGTTATACAAATCCCGTCTTTCCGCAGAGCGAGAATTTCAAGGCTTGGAAATTGCTCATAAGATAAAGGCAAAAACACCAAGAGCAATCGATCATAATCGCCATATTATTATCATGGAATTTTTTGAAGGAAAAGAACTAGTTGAGTCTTCTGCAATAAAAAAACCTTTGGCATTATTTAATGGCATCATTTCTGAAATTCGAAAACTAGTTGTTGAAGGGGGGATAGTTCATGGCGATCTCTCAGCTTACAATGTAATTATCACACCAGAAAATGACTTTTTACTTATCGATTTCCCACAATTTGAACCTATGGATCACCCCAATAGCCACGAGTTGCTGCTCCGAGATATCACAAACATTTGTAAATTCTTTAAACGCAAGTATAAATTGCAAGCAAACCCGCAGGAAATTTTCAAGCAGATAATAGCAGAATATGAAGAGAAATTACAGAAAAAAACAAAACGAAAGAAAGGATAGCTATTAATTTTCTTGGTGGCGCTACTCTTTAGTGAGCGTTTTTTGTGAGGTTTTCACTTTTTCTTGGAGCAGAAGATTTAATGCATCATTCTCTCCTCCCAAAGCAAAGTTGAGGATTTCTGTGAAAAAGAAAGTGGGCAGTGGCTCTGGATTATACTCTCTCTGATGTACAGTATACATCATACTGCAATTCCCACAACCGAGGATTAATGCGTCCACAGAACGTGCTTTCAAAGAATCTATCCTTTTTTTACCAATCGCATAAGCAATCTCCTTATTATAAATTAACATAGAAGAACCACAACAGAGTGTTTCGAAAGGATATCGTATTGACTTTATGGCGGTAAGCGAGAGCAAATTCCTGAGAAGATTAGAACCAATGGAAGCATTTGGTGAAGTTGGTGCCGGGCGGATAACTTGACAAGGAACTTGTGTTCCCACAGTCAGTTGTACTAGTTGTTGATTCTGCTCGGGTTCGATAAGTTGTTTCAAGCGCTCTTGTAGATCTTTGTTTTGTAGGAATTCAGAGAGATGGAAGATACGAACTGTTCCTGTATATTGCTTGTTAATTGTAGCCAAATAGTGATTCACTTTTTTAAGAAGAGATGGTTCTTGTAACAACTTTTGATTTACCCGCCGCAAATTGCCCGTACAACCCCCGCAAAGAGAAAGAATAGTTGTAATACCCCTTTCTTCAGCAATAGCCAAATTATGTGCAGCTGAAACAAGCCATAGCAGTTCAGACTGTGACTCGGTCATAATAGAACCACAACAAACAAAGGGTAAATCAACAAAGGAAATTTCCAATTGTTTCAATAACTCACGAGCAGATTTTTCATACTGTAAAACGCGATAGGGGATCAAGCAGCCTAAAAACAAAGCAATGGATGTTTGGAGGGGGGAGGCTTGAAGGTTCTTAGAAAAGGTTGCTGGAAGAGGAGGGGGTTGCTCTTCACCGCGAAGAATCTGTTCATACAAGTATGCTACTTCTTCCACCGGTTTTGCAGGCAGCTGTGGCAAGCCATACTCTTCTCGAACGGCTGCTAATTCTTTTGAAATGGGAAACAATGTTCCGAACTTTTTGAGTTGTTCCAGTGGTTCTCTCATCTCTTTTGAGTTCTGCTCTTTTGTTCGACGCTTTTCGATAGCATGTTGTCTTGCAGAATTTGAAGCACATGCATCTTCACAATAAAAGCAATTGGTACAATACCACACGTTACCCTTATCTTGCAATATCGGATAAGCACCCTCAGTTTTATCAGCTTGAGTTACAGGACAAGGAAGAAGTTTCTTCTGGTCCGCACAATCATCTTTTGGTGGCATGTCTAACGGCTAAATAAAAAGACTGCTAAGGTATAATTATTTCGATTCATTTTCCAAAGCAAGCTACTCGAGGAAAGCTTCAGATGAGAGAAGCTCATTGATTTCGTCACAAATTTGAATATTAATTGCGTGTTCTGCATCAGAAAGATAGAGTGTCAAACAGTCACGAACTTTCTTGATTTCCGGAAAAAAGGTCTTGCCAAAATTTATTGCAGCGGTTAGTTGTTCACCGCCATGATGAACATAGGCATTCTCACCAATTCGTATATACCCGGCTTCTCGCAACACTTTTTGAAAAAGTTTCTCCATTTTCGTAGGATTCGCAATGAAGCATGTCACAATCATTGGGAATCTAATTCGGCTCATATCGCACCCGTCCTTCAATTCAAAACAAATAACGATAATATATAATAACAAATTAAAAGATTAAAAACTATTTCTTTGGAAAACGCATAAAAAAGTTGCCAGGCGATTTTTTAAAGCCTTTTATGCCCAAAAAGTAAAAAAACTTATTTGATATGTCAAAAATACTGGACACTAGGATTTGGTGTTATTTCCTATGAAACAAATTCAAGTAACCCTTCCCTCTGAAGAGGCCGAGGAGCTGGCTGAAAGTTTAACAGAGGTTGTTTCCCCCTCTCAAATTAACCTCATCAAAGGTACAACTTCGAGTTTAATTCTTATTACAGTCTTTCCCACACGAACGGGCTTTGTGATGGATTATTTGGATGACTTGGGGATCGGCCGGATTAAAGGGAGAATAACAATTACGGAGATTGAAGCAACAATTCCTCGAGTTCGCCCTCGAAAGCAGGACAAATTTTTACGCAGAATATCCATTGAAGAATTAGAACATAATGTAGTTAGTTTAGCAAAGATAGATTTCAATTACATTTCCTTTATAATTTTATCATCAATAATAGCTGCAATGGGTCTTGTCACCGACAATAATATTACTTTGATTGCTTCAATGATCGTTGCCCCCTTAATGGGTCCCATTGTTGCAATGGCATTTGGTGCAGTGACTTCGAATCAAAAAATCTTGAAAGAAGGAACCATTGTAGAGCTTTGGGGGATGATAATCTCAATAGGAATTGGTTTTGTAATTGGTTTGGCCTATCATTTCACACAGACTGAGCCAAGTACCTTTATTATTGCCCGTGGAGAACCCAACATTGTTGATTTGGTTGTGGCAATTGCTTCAGGGCTTACAGCCGGGATTTGTTTTGTTAGTGGCACTTCTCTTGCTCTTGTTGGTGTAGCTGCTGCGGCGGCACTCTTACCTGTAGTTGTTAATATTGGTATTTCTCTTGGAATGTTTGAATGGCGCCTTGCTTTAGGGAGCCTTGTCCTGTTCATTACCAACCTTGTCTCAATTCATCTTGGATGTATGATCATCTTTTGGATACGGAAAGTAGAACCACCAAAGGCAGTTAAGAGAGTAAAAGCGAAAAAATCACTTCGCGCACAATTATTTGCTTTTGGGATTCTCTTGCTCGTTGTTGCATTACCAATCACTCAAACGTCTATTCAAATTGGGAGAAAATGGCGCTACCAAAAAATCACTAATGATGTTACAACCGAGATTTTGCAGCCCCTCGAAGGGGTAATCTTTCCGCCTGAGAAACTCGAGGTTTCAATAAGTGCAACTCTCACTCGTAATTATGTAGTGAACATTACCATTCGGATTTTTTCATCGAAACAACTCCCCAATGGAACGAATTTGGCGATAAAACAAGAAATAGAGAATCGAGCGAAACATCCAATAAACTCACTTATCTTAGAAGTAATTATAATTCAGGAGTTTGAAC
>Ga0164310_10000327_pt1 | contig 24794 bp, 22 predicted proteins | sample GuaBasSedimGuay1_FD_121795 | JGI IMG/M metagenome (GOLD analysis project Ga0164310, IMG submission 121795) | Subseafloor sediment microbial communities from Guaymas Basin, Gulf of California, Mexico - Guay1, Core 4569-9, 0-3 cm | ecosystem: Environmental > Aquatic > Marine > Hydrothermal vents... | reverse complement strand
GCTGTTATGAATCTCATTGAAGCAATTTTAAATCTCTTTAACCCTAGCATTACTGTTTCATGAGAAAAATCAAGCAATATCTTTGATAGAACACATATGCATATCCTCGTCTTTCATGTTGTGTATAATTAAAAAAAATAATCGGTAAAACACGTGATTCATTCCATAATTATTGTATTTAGAAAATAAAAAATGTTTTTATTTAACCTTCTTATAACTTGATATTATGTCAAACGATAGTTGTATCTATGGTGTTGATCTATCTGAGGAAATAACTCCTATCCAAGTTAGAGATGCAATAGTAAATTGTTTTTTTCAAGCACAAAAAGAATTAATGGCATATATGGAAAAAACCACTGAATTATCCGCCGAATCAATTGAAGATTTTAATGTTAATATGATTATAGAAAATGCTTTCGAGGATGTGGGTGGCGACTTTAATAATCCAACAAAAGAAACTCTTAATCAAGTTGTTTTGAAACTAATGGAATTCGCAAAAGATGCATTTAGAGAAACAGAAACTATAGAAAAACATGCCGGAGAAATAAAACAATTGATTGATAAATTGGATTAATCCTAAATTCAAAAAAATTACAATTTTTTATTTCAATAACGCCGAATAAACCATTCGATAAAGTTAGAAAATGATAAATCATTTTTTAGGCTCAATTTGGAGCATAATTCCAACCCAATAAAATAACGATACATTTTTCAAACAGATGTATATCATTATTTGTGGGAAAATGTTTCGAACAATTTTGAGTTGGATATTTATAATCATATCTATCATATACTTTTTTCTTCAACATTATACATTAATCATTACAAATGAATTTCAAAATAATTTAATAATTTTCATAGTTTCAATATTTATGACAATTCTAACAATTATTGGTTCAATTTTTACTGGAAAAACATTAGCTTTTATTAAACATGATGAGGAAGTTGCTGAAACATTTAGGAAAAAAGGTTCGTTTATTAATTTCATAGGTATCATGGTGTATCTACCATTGATAATTATATTCATTTTTATGTTCATGTTTATCCTTTTTCAAACTTTTTTCATGAACACAGCGTCATTCTTCGTTTTTTCAATGCTTGGAAATATTCAAAAAAATACGATTTCGTTGTTCTTCATTTTTTTATTAATACTTGGATCATATTATGTTATAAAAAATAGGATTGATGTCAAATATACAAACATATTTTTAAGCAAGACAGGGAAGACATATTCTTCAATTATTGAAAAATCACAAAATCAATTCAAAAAAGCATCTGATTCCATAAGAAATCCGGCAGATACAAGAAATACAATAAAAAATAAGTTAAAAGATCAATCTGTAAAAAATATAAAGAAGATTAAACCACCATTTCACTTTTAACTATCCATTTTTTTTCTTTCAATCACTGGTTGCTAGTTTTATGTTAGAGGAACATCCTTTCGTAGATCGTCCTTCATTTTCCGACCTGTCTGTTTTTCCCATTCTTTTATTGGTATAGAATGTTTTTCCCGTATGGCATCTCCAATCCCAATCCCGTTATATGAACAAAATGGAACAATTCCTTCAAGAGTTGTATAATGAATGACACATCGTTTCAATCGATCAATATTGAGATTAAAAGGATCTTGAAACCACATTGAACCTAAGAACAAGCTTTTGTAATGAAAACCGCGGAGTGAATCGTAGCTTCCTCCAAGTGCTGCATCCTTTAACAACTTTTTCAAATCAAAGCCATGTGGGGCTTTGTCATAATCTACAAAGTCATCAACGGTTCTTAGAAATGCTGATGCGATTCTGGCTTTTTTAAATGGACCAGTTATCTTACTTTCCTTGTCAATAAATGAAAGTAAACCCTCTACATCAATAAACTGGGTAACTGGAAGTGGTTTACCTTCATCATCGACAAAGATGTATGTAGCACCACCACATCCAGGATGTGCAGTAAATTCAACCTGAGTTTTTCCCTTTAACAGCTCTATGAGTTTTGATACTGGAAACACAAATGGAACGGGATAAAAATCATCTCTACTAATTGCTCCATCAAATTCTTTTTCCAATGCATCCATCATCATAACATAATCAACACGTTGTTGCTCTCTTTTTTTATCTTTAAGCTTCTTAATTCGACCACAAAACGATATTGGTTGGAAATTAACTCCACGTACAATATCCATGTTATCAATTGCAAATTGAACGATTTTTCCTGTCTCTTTAAGGTTTTTATCACCAATAAGAACGGGGACTAGAACAATCTTTAAATTCACTTTTCTTAAATTCTCAATTGCTTGTTTGTTCTTTTCTATCCAGGGATTAGTTTCTTTTGTTACTCCATCAAAGCTCATATACACAGTGTTTACTTTTGCTTCTTTGAGTTTTCTACAAAAATCAATATCGTCTGCAAGTTTAACCCCGTTGGTGTTTACTTGAACATGAGAGAAACCCACCTCCTTGGCCATCTTAACAATTTCAAGTAGGTCTTCTCTAATAGTTGGTTCTCCACCGGTGATCTGAATGGCTTTGGATCCCATGGGCCGTTCATCTCTTGCTTGTTGCATTAGTTTTTTTATTTCATCTAATGTTGGTTCATATACATGTCCTGATGCTCCTGCATTCATAAAACAATAACTACAGCGAAGGTCACAGCGATTTGTAATAAGTAAATTTGTTAGAACACTTTGAGATTCATGCATCTCATATAGTGGGGGGAAATCAAAGACTGATGTTTTAACATCAGGGGATTCAACCCCGGGGGATTTATATTGAATCCATTTTTTATATACATCAACATCACTGAAGTAAATGTCTTTGAAAGTTCCATGTTTTTCACATGTTTTTTTCATCCATACTTTTCCATCTTCTTCAATGATTTCCGCATCGATTTTTTCAATGTTTCCTTCCTGATAACATCCTGGACAGATGGATTCTGTTTTTTCAAGAAATTTCATAAATTAAACCAACCTTTTATTCCTCAAATATATTAGGCCATTACATCATCTTACTATTGATAAACATTTACCAAAAAACTGTTTAATGTTTAAAAATAAATTTAATATTTTATTTGTTTTTTTCAATTCGTTCACATTCTGGCAGTGATCCAGTTGTGTAATATTGTTGGAAATGTTCCAACCATCTTGGTTTTTTATCATACTTGTTGATAAAGCTTACGAATTGAGTTAATCGAAGCATGGTTTTTTTGTGTACAACATGTTCTATACGGCAGGCATCTTCATTTGCAACTTCGTTTGGAACATCAAAAATTCGCAGGAATTGATAGATTGTATCATGTTTTTTTCTTGTATTAACTGCAATTTTTTCTCCTTTTTTTGTAAGTGTAGCACCACCATATTTTTCATAGTTGACAAAACCTTGTTTTTCAAGTTTTTGAAACATTTCAGTAACGCTAGATGGAGAAATATCAAAATATGCTGCAATATCTTTTACCTTTGCATATCCCTTTTTTTTTATAATGAAATTTAAAGCCTCGAGATAATCCTCTATTCTACCTGTTGTCATTTGAATCACCTATAGAATCATTAATTAATTTACATAGATTTTAGAATTTTTAATAAATAATTTTAATGAAAAAATACTTAATAAAATGAATGGAAGAAATCATTTTCCTAAAAGAAACTTACAAAAACAACAAGATTTAATAAAAAACTGAACATTTCTTCTCATTGATTTCTATGAAAAAAATTTCTGATGAGGGGCAATTTGCCAACCTCTATGATATTGCATTCAATCCGATACTCAAACGAGTTCATCATACGGTCAGTCATTTTGCAGAAAAATATGGGTGCCATTCCATTATTGATCTTGGTTCGGGAACCGGTGCGCAATGCAGAGTTCTTGCAGCAGATGGTTTTTTAGTAACTGGTATTGATGCATCAATGCAAATGATTGCAGTAGCTAAGAAAAAAACAGAAGATTCAGTAACGTTTATTCATGATGATATCCGAAAAACTACAATAAACGATAAAACTTTTGATGCGGCAAATATAAGTTTAGTTCTTCATCCAAACGCAAAAGAAACTATTTTTGAAATTCTTCAAAAATCAAAAACATTAGTCAAACCAAATGGCGTTGTATTTATCACAGATTATGGTATTGGAACTAAATTCTCTGGATGGTTATCAAATGGTTTGATTCGAATAGTTGAATCATTTACTAGATCGGATCATCGCAATCATTATTTTGAATTTATGGGCAATAAAGGGATTGATATGTTGAATTCTTTCTCCGATGTTAAAATTCTTGAAAAACAACATTATTTTAATGGTGCATTACAAACCTTTGTTATCACCTTTTTAAAATAAAGACAGAATTAAACAAAAAATATTTTATATATTGTGATAGTTATAATTATGGGACAAATGAAACGAATATTAATAATTGCAATGATGTCTTTCTATATTATATCACAACAACCAATTTTAATTTCAGAATACAACCTACATCAAAATGATCTTCCAATCTCTTTTAGCTGGACAAACATCAATGGAATCGATTACACAACACCAATAAAAGATCAAAGCCCTGCACCTACTTGTGAAACATATGCATTATGTGCAGCAATTGAAACCCTTATGCAATATCAAACAGGAACTCTTTTTCAACCTGATCTCTCAGAAGCCCATCTTTATTTTTTTGCAGGAGGAACCTATGAAAAAGGTGGAGTCAACGTACATGATGCAGCAGACTATCTTATTACATATGGGGTTCCTGATGAAGGATGTTTTCCAGATCCTCATAGACCTTTTGATTTCCCTTTTTCAAGTGTTGATGGCTGGGAAAACCGAACTATGAAAATAACTGAATGGGGTTGGGTTCCTCATGATGAAGAATCCATAAAACAAGCACTTATTGAATACGGGCCTCTCACGATATGTATATTTGTCTATGATGATATGTACCAATACAAGAGTGGTGTTTATCATAAAACCTCAGAAAGTAAAAGGGTTGGTGGTCATCTTGTCGCACTTGTTGGATATGATGATATAACACAAAGTTGGCTTATTAAAAACAGTTGGGGAACAGGCTGGGGAGATAATGGATGGTTTCACATGGGATATGATGAATCCATGTTTATTGATGGATGTTACGGTGGAGAAACGGGTATAATCTATATTGATGGAATCTATGGGGATATGCAACCTGATACTCCATTAATATCAATTGAAAAACCAAAGATAAAAAACACGTATATATTCAACATTGAATTTCCAACATTATTAAGAAGCATCGGTTCAATTCAGGAAGCCGCTCCTAGAATATTCGGATCAATCAACATCAACATTGATGCCAAGCAAACAGAGTATATTGAATTTTATCTTGATGGAGTTCTTGAAAAAACAATTTCAGAACCGCCATTTTCATGGATGTGTAAAAGCACTCCAGGTATTCATACTATTGAAACAATAGCATACAACCAAAATGGTATTTCCAAAGACCTTATTGATGTTTACGTTCTTATATGAAAAAAATTCATTTTTTTAATCATGTAACGGGGAAGAAAGATTTAAAAACGGATTATTATTTCAAGCATCTATGCCAGCATTAGTTAATGAAGATACTTGCATTAGTTGTGGTGCATGCGTTGATGCATGTCCAGTTGATGCAATATCGATGAATGATAAAGCAAAAGTGGATCCGGATACTTGCACTGATTGTGGTGCTTGCGTAGACGAATGTCCAGTTGATGCAATTACACTTTAAAGATCCTGTTTTTTTAGATTTTTGGAGTGATTTCTTTAAAATCAACATACTGTTGAAGTACTTTTGGGACCTTTATGCTCCCATCTTCTTTTTGATTATTTTCAAGTATGCAAGTAAGTCCACGTTGTATTGCAATCACGGTTGAATTTAATGTATGACATATCTTAGTTGGCATACCATCTTTTTCTCTGAATCGAATCTTTAATCTTCTTGCCTGAAAATCTGTACAGTTACTTGTTGAAACAAGCTCTCTATATGCATTTTGTGATGGATACCATCCTTCAAGATCAAATTTTTTTGCTGCAACAAGACCAATATCTCCTGTACAGATGTTGACTTTTCGATAAGGTATTTCAAGGGATTGCCAGAACATTTCTGCTGTTTCAAAAAGATAGTCATGTTCCTTCCAGCTATTTTCAGGATTTGTAATGCTGATCTGTTCTATTTTTTCAAAATGATGTGTACGAAAGATTCCTTTCGTATCTTTTCCATGTGCACCTGCCTCAGTTCTAAAGCATGTTGAGAAACCTGCATATCTAATTGGAAAATCATCTTGATATAATATTTCATTTGCATGCATACCAACAAGAGGTGCCTCACTGGTACCTACTAAAAATAAATCTTCATCCTCAATTTTATAGACATCATCTCTATATGTTGGAAGAAAACCACCTCCTTCCATAATTTTTCCTTTTACAAGAGTTGGTGGAACTACTAGATGATATCCTCTTTTTGTAAGTAATTTAATTGCATGTTGAATAATTGCAAATTCAAGTTGAACCAGTTCATCCATTAAAAAATAGAATCTAGCACCTGAGGTTTTTGCCGCTCGTTCAATGTCGGCACCTTTTATCCCTTCAACAATATCAATATGTGAACGGGGAGTGAATGAAAATGATTGTTTTGATCCTCCGGTTTTCTCTACCATATTTCCACTGTCGTCCTCTCCGTAGGGGACAGTTTCATGTAATAAATTTGGCAGTGTCAGTAATAATGAGTTTCTCTCAGATTCAATTATTAGTTGTTTTTTTTCTAAATTCTTTATTTTATCTGGTATTTGCTTTGCTTCATTGAGAACTTGACTGATCTGATCTGTTTTTCCTTCTTTTTTTAATGATTTAATGGAATTGGTTAACTGATTTCGTTTCTGTCTAAGTGCATCAACCTCTATTTTTATGTTTCTCCATGCCTCATCTTTTGTAATAAGATCATTTAACATTTTGTTATAATCTGGTTTTTTTCTTTTTTCAAGGTTTTTTCTAACAAGTTCAGGTTCTTCTCTGATTAGTTTTATATCAAGCATGAAATCAAAGGGGGAAAAACCTGTTTCCTTTTAAGAGTCTTTTGTTGAAAAATTTGTTGAAAATACTTTAATTTTTTTATACTCATTTTTTTCTGTTGTGGTATATTTACGAAATTAACCACTCTTCTGCTGATTCTAGATCATCAAATAGTTTTAAACCTAGATTTGAAAACATGTTAACAACTTTTAATATTATTTTTTGGGTTTCTGTCATTCCAATAATTGCAGATTTTTCAACAACGGGTTTTATTGTCTTGGCACTTTTCTTGAGTGATTCTAAGACATCATTGTTTGCATAACTTTTTCTTGCATCTATTAGTGTGTGTAATTCTTTTTCATTAAGCTGCATTATATAATCTGTTGCTTCTTGAATCCTACTTATTAAATCAATCTCTTTGCATTCTGAATAATCAATAAAAAGAATTTTTCCCCCCTTTCGTTCAATCCACTTTATATATTTACTAATTAAAATCGACATATTGTCAATATGTAAAAAGATGATCATATAGTTTTTTTAAAAAATAAATATGAAGTTTCATGTAGATAATGATTTATTTTCGATTGTGTTTTCTTCAACAACAGTTTGTTCAAAGAAGAATAAGTCGAAGAATAATCCCCACAGTAGTTGCAACAGTAATCATGATAAGAACTGATCGTAACATGTCTTTTATCCCAAGTTCTTTTATCATTACTGCAAATGTTGCGACACAGGGAAAAAACATTGTAAGCATGGTTGCAATAATAACGAGTTGAAATGATGAAAAAGTTCCTGCTGGAAAACTTAATAGCGTACCAACCGCAAGATCTTTTCGCAGAAATCCACTGATCAATACAATGGAGGTTTCTCCTGGGAGACCAAATAAAGTGTTCATTAAAGGTTTAAAGAGCTCTGCTAGAAATTGAATTACCCCAATAGTATAAAGGATGTTAATTAGAAAAACGCCAAAAAACATCCATGGTACTGCATCTTTGATAAACCATTTAATACGCATCCATGTTTTTTTTAATGTAGTTTTTAGGTGAGGAGTACGGTAGCTGGGGATTTCCAGGAATATCTCTGGGCTTTCACCTTTTATGAATCTGTTTAAGATATATCCTACGATGAAATATAAGCAGAGTAGCGTTGTAAAGACCATAAGAATATAGATGATTGGAGCATACGAGAGATTTCCTTGTATTTTTTCATCTGAAAACATCGCAAAAATTAGGGATGTTTGTGCTACACATGGAACAGATACTGAGAGAAGTGTTGCAGCTATGAAACGTTGTTTTCTTGTTTCAAGTGTTCGTGTTGCAAGCATTCCTGGAACATTACATCCAAGACCAAGAAATACTGGGACAATTCCATATCCATGCATTCCCAATTTATGAAATATATTGTCAACAAGGGTTGCTAATCTAGGTAAATATCCTGTATCTTCTAGAAGTGATAAAATAAAATAAAATGCGACAATATATGGGAGCACCATTGCTATTGGAACATATAATCCCGTGGTAATCATTCCTAGCGATTCAACAAAATCAATAGTTCCATAGGTTTGACTTATAAGGAAATTATAAAGAAATCCTTCCCCTAATGTATCTGCAAAACTAGTAATAAAAGGTCTATATACTTGTTCAAAAAGAGGCTCAAATATATAGGAGATAAGATTCTCACCAATAAGTCTGACAAACCAAAATGCTGTAAATATTATAGCAATTGCGATAGGAAGGCCAGTTAATGGTTTTATTGTAATGTCTGAAATGGTATCTCTAATTGTGTGGTGGCGGTGTTCAACATGTTCTACTTGTTTAATGGTTTGACCGATTTCAATCCATCGTCCTTCTTGACTTGTTGGTTTGATTTTTTCAGGTGATGAAGCATCATTGATTTTTTCAACAAGATCCTTAATTCCTTCGCCTGTTAATGCAACTGTTGGAATAACTGGTACTTCCAATAATTCCTCTAATTTTTTCTCATCTATATGAATTCCTAGGTGTTTTGTTTCATCCCAGAGATTCAGTGCAATAACCATTGGTATGTTTTGTTCTAGTAGTTCAAGGCAGAGGTAGAGATTTCTTTCAAGATTTGTTGCATCAATAACACAGATTACAACATCAGCTTCTTTCATTATATCTGATGCCACTTGTTCTGCTCTATTGGATGCTTCAAGTGAGTAGGTTCCTGGTGCATCAATGATTTCAACTGTTTCATTGTTCAGCCTCATTTTTCCTTTTGAGAAATCAACTGTTGTTCCTGGATAATTAGATGAAATAACTTGTGCGCCGGTAAGTCTACTGAAAACAACGCTTTTTCCAACATTGGGATTTCCCATGAGGACGATTTTTTTACTCAATTACTTCCACCCGTATTTTATTTGCCATGCCTCGTCCAATAGTCATTTGTGTTCCCCGAACTTCAATTGTTAAAGGACCATGAAATGGTTGTTTTGTTTTAACTGATACATATGTTCCATCATATATGCCCATTGCTTGTAATCTTTTCTTTATTTGATGACCGCCGTCTATTGATGTGATTTTTCCGGTTGTTTTTTTCTTCAATGACGATAGTGGTATTAGGTTGTCTTCCATTTTTTCCCTTGTTGTTTTTCTTTTATGTAATTGTGCTTAAGGGTTTATATAATTTTTGTAGTCCTAAAATCATTAGGCTAACCAAAATTTTATTATTTAATGTCAGAGATTCAAAAAAAAACTATACTCGATTTAGACTTTCTTAGATTGAAAGAGAACGTTCAGCAACATACAGATTAACGCCGACATGTTTCCAGCAATAATCAAATACTACGTTTGGGTCCATCGGAACCCTTTCTTTACACAATTCCATTGTAAAAGAAAGAATACCTCTCTCCCCATATAGCCAATTTTCACTTGTACCAATCGTACCACTTAAACGAGGTAAAAGATACTCTTTTCCACTCCAACCATGAGTTAAAAGACGATACGAATTAATCTGAGAGATATTCTCCCCAATTGATACAAATAGCTCTTCATCAGGAACATCTAAGCTGGAATGAGTCCAAGGAAACATAATAACCTCACTATATGAATGATAAGAGAGCGATATTTTGATAGAATCGTGGTTTATGACAAAATCAGAAACGGCTCTTGTCTCATTTTCAGAAAATGGAAATTCTCCTCGATAATTCCAACTTTTATCATTTAGGATAAATGGAAGCATATAGCTCAAAGGTAAAACATAAGGAAGATACCATTTATAACCGTAATTCCGGTTCAAATCCACTCCATAAGATGTAATTTCATCTTTGTTACCAAATGAACCATAATTTGGTGCATGATTTTTTCTCCAATTATACTCAACACCATCAGGATTAACCATTGGTATAACAAAGATTTCAGATTCATCAACTATTTCTTTCAAACGCTGTTCAGAAGGATCTTCATCAATTAATCCATCATTATCATTGTCAATTCCGTCAAACATATCTTCATTAATCAACCCATCACCATCATTATCATAATCATCTAAGCCATATGTTTCAAGAATGTAATTAATGAAAAAAATTAAAGATTCATATGAAGGTTTTTCATTCCCATGATGTGCACCCATTAACAATATTGCGGGTTCACCTTCATTTTCCAAAGGATTGTCAGAAATTTTCATCAACCATATTGATCGTCCTTCATATGTTTTTCCAATAGAGATCATCTGAGAAATCTCTGTGTGGTTATTGTAAAGAGACCATAATTCTGAGGTCATAGATTGATAATCATGATATTGATATTCATCATTCAACTGACCTTGATGATTGATTATTGAAAATGGTATTGCATTTACAAAAGCGCTAATCAATAAAATAAAAATAATTCCACAGATCTGGATTTTATATATCAATTTTACATTATTAAACATCTTGTAATCAGGATTATAATTCATATTATATAATATTACTCCAAACAATTATTTTTTTGGATTCAATCAAAACATGAATAATATATTATTATTAAATAAAATAGAAACAATAAGTTTTTTAGTAATTAATCGTATCCGCGGAATGATATGTGTCTTGCAATCCCTGGAAAAATTGTAGAAATCGATAAAAAAAATCAAATCGCCCTCGTTGACTATGGAGATAATACAAAGAGAAAAGCAAATATCTCACTTGTGGATGTAAAAGTAGGCCAATATGTTTTAGTTCATGCAGGGTTTGCAATACAGATCCTTGATCCAAAAGATGCAAAAGAAACTCTGGAATTGTTTAAAGAAATGCTTTCACAAGAGGGGATTTAGTCTGTGTTTTCACTTCACGATAAACAATTAAGCAAAAAAATTGTTCAGCAACTAAAAGAAAAAGAAATTTCCTATAAATTTATGCATGTTTGTGGAACCCATCAAGATACATTGATGAAACATGGTCTTGACACGCTTTTAAAATCCTGTGGAATTGAAATTATTCAGGGTCCTGGCTGTCCTGTATGTGTTACAACACCAAAGGAAATCGAGGAAATGATTCTTCTTGGATTAAAAGGAAAAACAATTACTACATTTGGAGACATGCTTCAAGTACCCGGAGAAAATCACTCACTTTCATATCTTAGAACAGAAGGATGTGACATTAAAACAGTTTATAGTATTGAAGATGCAGTTGATTTTGCAAAACAAAATAAAAGCAAAGAAGTTGTTTTCATGGCCGTAGGTTTTGAAACAACCGCTCCAACAACTGCAAGCGTCATCTTAAATGAACCACCAGAAAACTTTTCTATACTCTGTTGTCATAGGACCATTCCCAATGCGTTGAAAACAATTGTGGAAATGGGTGAAATCCGTATCAATGGACTCATTGAACCAGGTCATGTGTCCGCAATTATTGGAACAGAACCATATGCTTTTTTATCAAAAAAATACCACATTCCTCAAGTTATTACAGGTTTCGATCCAATGGATATACTCATGGCCGTTTGGATGCTAGCTAAACAGATAGAAAAAGATGAGCCATATGTACAAAATGAGTACAAAAGAGTGGTTTCAAAAGAGGGTAATAAAAAGGCAAGTTCAATGCTTGATGATGTTTTTAAACTCGTTGATATGTCTTGGAGAGGTTTTCCGGTTATCACTAAATCTGGTTTGACATTAAAGAATCAGTTTGAATCTTATGATGCTCGAAAGAAATTCGAAGATATATTAGAACCATTAAAAACTAAAAAATTTACAGAACCAAAAGGCTGTCGTTGTGGAGAACTTCTTAGAGGACTGATAACCTCAAAAGATTGTCCATTATTTGGAACGATATGCACTCCTCAAAAACCTGTGGGTCCTTGTATGGTAAGTGTTGAAGGAAGCTGCAATATATTCTATAAATACGATGAAAAGTAGAAAAATATAGGAAACATACTTATATGCCAAAATTATTTTTAATATTGAAAGAAAAAAACAATTGAATTGAAGGCATAAATATGGCAGCTGACCTCAGTAAAAAGAAAGAACATGATCGCAAGCGAACGGAATGGAGAAAAACTCATCGTGCGTTAAATGGTAAAATTATTCTTTACCCAGAAAAACCACCAGAACACATTAATGCTCGCGGGAATAAAATTTTTAATTGGTTTTGGAAAAACATACTTCTCCCTACAAACATGCATGATATTCCAGCAATTATCTCTTCAATAAAACAACAAATTCGAAATGAAAAAGATAAACATAAAATCAAAAAACTTCGAACTATGATTGCAATGGCAGATGATGCGTATCAGCTGAAACAGATCGAAAACATTGAAACATATGATGGAGAGCTTCAATTAACAAGTTCAGGACCTTACAATACAGGTAAAGGAATTATTTATCAGAGTGGGGGGTACATCACGACAGATTTTTCTGAAGATGAGGACAAAATCATCATGAGAGACATGGATGGTGTGATTATTGATGTTTTTTATGGTGATGAAATTGAAAAGAATGGTGGAAAATAAATAGATGCATCTTTATTTTCAACGATAGAAAAATATTCATCATTTTTCAAAATGCACAAATAGTTGATATTGAATATAGAAAAATATGCGGTATGAATTATTGAACGGCATATTGGTGTAATCATGCAAGAAATTTTTCCATTTGAAACGATGCTAGTGATTTCCAGCCTTGCAGTATTCCTTTTATTGGGGGTTGTTTTAAGGGCGAAAATATCTTTTTTCCAGCGATTTCTCATTCCAAGCTGCCTTATAGGTGGGCTTATATTAATGATTTTTATAAATCTCAAAGTTATTGTTTTATCTCATTCTACACTTGAAATCCTTGTATATCATCTATTCAATCTTTCATTTATCTCAGTTGGTTTAACGCCTGTGAGTAAATCCTTAGAACAAAAACATGGAAAATCTAGGATTAATGGGGCACTTGGAATGGGATTAATTCAAGGGGTTATATTCCCTATTCAAGCAATCATTGGTGGTTTAATTACACTGTTATTTATCTATGCAGGTTTTGAACTTTTTTCAACATTTGGTTTTTTTGCACCACTTGGTTTCATTGAAGGCCCAGGTCAAGCCCTTTCAATGGGTCAAACTTGGGAACAGATATCTGCAACAATTTATACAAATGCAACAACTGTTGGATTGACATTTGCAGCAATTGGATTCTTTTTTTCATTTTTTGTTGGTGTTCCATTGGTTAATTGGGGTATTAAAAAAGGACTTTCAGATCAGACCCCTAAAATTCTTCCAACTGATTTTGTCAAAGGAATAATATCAAAAAATCAAGAGAAAAAACCGGCAGGATTTGAAACAACACATCCTGCTAATATTGATGCATTATCCTTTCATTTCACACTTGTTGGACTTACATTTCTTATCACATATGGATTTATAAAAATTATAACTGAGTATTTACCCGATGATATTGCAAAAATGATATGGGGATTTTTCTTTTTCTTTGGTATCGTTTTTGCTTTATTGATCAAAGGTATTATGAAAAAATTCAATATGATTCATCTTATTGATAGAGAAATTCAAAAAAGAATTACAGGATGGTCAGTTGATTTTTTACTTGTTGCAACCATTGCTGCTATTCAGGTTGCTGTCATCTGGAAATATCTTCTCCCTATTTCAATAATATCTGCATTAACTGGAACTATCTCTCTTTTTGTTGTCGTCTTCATCGGTAAACGAATTTGGAAGGAGTATGCATTTGAGCGAACTGCAGGGATTTTTGGAACGGTTACAGGAACTGTACCTAGTGGATTATTACTAGTAAGAATACTAGATCCAGATTTTAAGACACCTGCGGCTATTGACCTTGGGCTGACAAGTATTTTTGCAGCTCCTTTTATTCTTGTAGGTATGTTACTAGTTAATGCACCTGTACTTTGGGGTTGGAGTGTTCAGCAAACCTTAATCGCTTTTTTAGTTATGATGATGATTGCACTGGCTTTGATGAAAGTTTTTAGATTATGGGGAAAACCTCAATATTGAACTAAAAAAATCTAAGAATATGTGGTATACATCAGCATTCAGTTGTATCTAAAATATCTGGATTAAGTAAACGCTGCTCAACACCATCTTTAAATTTACCAATCTTGTCTGCTTCCATGATTCGATGATCAAAGGTACCACTTACTGGAAGCATTGGACGAATGGTTATTTTCCCATCGATTACAACGGGTTTTTCTTTAATGGCACCCATTGCTAGGGTTGCTGGAAGATTTGCTATGGGAAACAAGGCCATATATCCGTTTGATAAACCAAAAACACCAATATTTGAAAGAGAGATACTTCCAAAAGGATTACTTTTTAATTTAATAAAAGGTATTTTAAATCCATTGTCAAAAAGCCACCATTTGATAAATTTTACAACTAGGCTTCTAAAAGGCCAAGGAATTTTACCTATGGAATCTTTAATGTTAAACGAATTTTTATCGCCTGATTTTGTTTTTTCAAGTTTTTTTCTTTGGTATTCAGCAATTTCAGTTATTGTCATGGTTTCTGCTTTTGGAATTACTAAACCTGTTATACTTTTTCCTTTTGTTGCAACTGCAAGGAATACATCAACATGTTCTCTTTGTATTAATTTACCTCTTCGAATAAAACAATTCACTTCGGGAACATCAAGATATAATGCACGAGCAATTGCAGAAGTTACGACATTTGTTACAGTTACTCTTGTTCCTTTTTGTTTCTTTTCATCGATGAATTTTAACAAATTTGTGGCATCAACTTCGTAAGTTCCATATACTTTTCCATCTTGGGGTGGTTTATAGATTGCAATCGCTGTTTTTCTCCAATTGGAAGTATTAATTTTTTTTACCATTCTTTTTTCATTTTGATGTATAGAACAATAATAAAAAAAGTCTTTGATACTATATTTTTTTCAATAGTCAAGTTTTTTCAAAAAAACAAGTAAATAAGAATTATTATGGACTGTTACCAATTTTTAAGTAACTATGCAAGAGTAAATAAATTATAATTAACAATGGTTAATATGGTACAGGTCAGAGGGAACTTCGATTTATAATGTATCCCATTACTATCCCTTTTGATATACTAATAAAAAACCTTTGAACTGTACCACCATCCCTCCGATATTTGATTTTAATATTAATGAAATAATGGAATATTATTACATTTCAATTTTAAAAAGAATAGTTCATACGTTTAAATACGCCTGTTCATCATCCAGAATGCTTATTTATCGAAAAAATTATCTTTTCTAATTTTTTCCTTCATTATTGATCACTCCACCTAATTTATACTTCATTTTTCCACATTCTAATATACAAAATAAAATTACATTATTCTTTCATTATTTTTCTACTAATCTCAATACTTTCACTAACCCCTTTAAATGATATTTAAACAATAAACAACGATACCATTATTAGAAAGACGATAAATCCGGGGGAAATCGCCAGAGAGGGTGCATCCCTATATCTCCTTACCTGGCCTTTCTGCCAATTTTTAATGCATATCTTGTTTTTTCACCATTGTTATTTTCATCTAACGTATAAGAAGAAAAAGTAGGTAATAGAAATTATCGCCAACATATATTATCTTGAGGGAAGCGGAATTTTTTTTAATTAATTTATTGATGAATGGATTAAATCAGTTTTCTATAAAATATTCAATCATATAAAACTGGTTTGATTATCTTCTAAAAAAAGATCATATATAGATAAAATAAGACAATGTTTATATAATCAATTCATCATCTTTTTTTCAATTAATAAAATTAGGGAGACAAGAAATTATGAAAAAGAAAATTCTTACAATTACAATAATTGGAATGCTTATACTTACTTTCTGTATTTCAATAAATGCAACAAGCAATAATGAGTCAATGAAAAATAAAGAGATAAACATCAAGTATAATTTTTCCAAACCAATAATTGATTCAATTCAAGTAAACGGAAAAACATTTGATACAATTGAAATGAAAGGTCTTGAAAATATTGGAAAAATAGATGAACCAAACCTTCCAATAAAAGGCGCATATATTTTAATTCCAATGGATTCAGAAGTTAAAGATATAACCGTTACAGGGCATAAAACTGAGTTAAGTGGTAAATATAATATTAACCTGGTTAGAAAAACTGACATGACTTATGATCCAATAAATATCTATGAAAAAAATCAATTATATCCTGAAAATATCTATGAGAAAATTGATGTATTCAGTTTTAGAGGGTACAACATTCTTGTTTTAAATATTCATCCAGTACAGTACTCACCAGAAAGCGGACAAATCTTTTACTATGGCTCTATTGAAATATCAATAGAACTTAGTACAACATCTGTTGATAAACAATATTTAAGATTTTTAGAAAAAGATGAAGAAACATTATTAAAAATTATTGATAACCCAGAAGTAGTATCTTCATATCACAATCAAGAATCAAATATTGACACATCCGCCTCAGATATGGATCTGCTCATAATTACAAAAGATGAATTTAAATCCGGTTTTCAAACCTTATCAGATTTTCATAACAACAGAGGGCTAGAAACTATGATAACAACGCTTTCTGAATTTGATTCAAATACTCCCGAAGACATAAAAAACTACATCGAATCAACATATAATTCATTTGGAATAGAATATGTATTATTAGGGGCAGATGTCCCTGAAATTCCTGTTAATTACATGGAAGCTTACAATCCAGCTCTTAAAAAATATGAACTCATCCCTAGTGATCAATGGTATGGAAATGTCGATGGAGATCTAATTCCTGAAATAGCTGTAGGTCGAGCATGTGTAGATGATATTAATGATGTCTCCAATTTTGTCTCAAAAACAATTAGCTACATTAATGACAGCTCAGTTGAAACATATGATAAATGTTTAATGGTAGGACAAAAACTCATGCCATTAACATTTGGTGGGGCATATATGGACGAGCTGATTAATAACTGTGACAAAAATGATTATTCCACAAAAGGAATCCCTGAAATTCGATATCATATCGATAAACTCTATGAAAAATATTATACATGGGAGCAATCAGAACTAGTAGAAAATATTAATGAGAATAATTATAATTTTATCAATCATCTAGGACATGGAAATTTTTATCATATCATGAAACTTGATGAACCATTTCAAAGAATGGATAATGGCGATCTTGTAACTAGTCATGATGTAACTGATCTATTAAAAAATAGTAAACCATTTTTCCTGTACAGTCAAGCTTGTTATTCTGGTTCATTTGATAATAAAGATGATGAAAACAGAACATATGAAGAGGATTGTATTGGTGAATATCTCACTGTTAAAACAGAAAATGCAGCGTTTGCAGCGATAATGAACAGTCGTTATGGATTAGGAGCTTTTTTGCTTACAATGGGCCCTAATCAATTTTTTAATAGGGAGTTTTGGGATTCTGTTTTTGAAGATAATGTATTAGAGATTGGTATGGCAAATCAATTATCAAAAATTAAAAATATCAACAGAATCGCGGCTTATCCTGAACTTGCTCTTGATTATTGCTATTGGGAAATAACTCTTTTAGGAGATCCAACCGTGGCAATTAAAGTCCCAAGTGAAAAATATCCACATCAACCCGCTCAAGCAACTTTTACAGGGATAAATAAGACCGGCCGAAACCTAATTTTTTCAAGTGTTAGCAATGATCCAGGTGAAGATATACTTTATTATTTCTTTGACTGGGGCGATGGAACAAACACTGGCTGGTTTGGACCATTTGATGGAGCTGAAACAGTTGAAGAAAAACATGCTTGGGAAGATGAAGGAAGTTATCTAGTTAGAGTAAAAGTAAAAAATTCTGGCGGATATGAAAGTCAATGGTCTGAACCAACAAAAATATCAGTTTCAAAAATAAAAAACAAAGCAATCGATAATCCATTGCAATATGGTGGTTATTTTATATTTGGATTTATGGGGCTGATTAATCCTGAGGAAAGTTACAGTGAATTTGAGGTGGTATCATTTGTTTTACTTAGGGGAAATGGGGAGACAATTCAATTAAATCAGGGAGAAATGATCCAAATACAAGGATCAAGGTTTTGCATTAGTTTGAATAATTTCTTTATTGGCCTTATTGGTGATTATTCAATAATTGGTTAAGGATTTACATAATCCTTTTCAATTTTTTTTTTATTGTTTGAAAATATTGAATTTTATAGGATTTTTTTCCTTACAAAAAAGATACAGATTGTAACAAAAAGTGAAATAACATATGCAATTATTGATCCAACAATTATGTCATATATTGGATAAAGTAAATGTATCAAGGTTGCATATGTTGCAACACTTGATAAACCAAGTACCATTGATTTTGCCATCCCTGCTGCAAAATCTGGCCCATGTTCTTTAACTGAAATTAACATTGTTGATGAAAGAATCGCAGGGAAAACAGAAAAAATACCACTGATGATACTACCAACATTTGCTAAAAACACTGCAATAACGATTACAATACCTGCAAGAAATCCACGAAATATTATTTTTTGTGCAGTGTAATGAATTTTAACTTTTCCTATTGAAGGAATTTTCACTATTTTTTCAAGAAATAAAAATACAATCAAAACACTTGAAAGATATAAAAGAATAGATACAATAATGTAATCTATTTGAAATATAACTAGCAATGATGATAAAGAAGCCCATACAATAAATGAAACAATAAATGCAAGTATAGTTGAACGATGAACAAGCAATGAAAAAACAAATAAAAAAATAACATTAACGCTCAATTCAGCAGGTACAACAGCTGCTGCGTCTGACGCAAAATCAGTTCCCTTAGAGTATGCAATAAATACAAATGCAACAACAATTGTTGATGGAATTGTCCCTAAAATACCTCCTGCTTTTGAACCATAATTTTCAGCAATATACATAACAATAATGACAACAAGTGCAGATAGAATAAATGGAATGAATACTTGAAAAAGTAAGGAATTCATTAGGTGGTGTCATATATTTTACATTCAAAAACCATTTGGAAAAAAATAAATTTGTGAATGTATTTATTTACTTTTTTTCTGGTAAAGATTGCTTATCAATTTTTTTTTGCGCAAGTGTATTTGTAATTGTGAAATAAAGATATACTGCTCCAAGTTCTAAAGCAAAAATTAGAAGGAACCAACCAAATGTTTTCCCAATCTTCAACCAGCTACTAATATTTGTTATATCTAGATTGTTTAAATTATTCATTATCAAAATAGATCCAAAAAAAGGAATGAACATTCCAATAATGACTATTATAAGAATAATTGCTAGATCTTGGTTTTTCCCCATGAACGTCCAATAATACAATTATCATATTAAACATCTTTTACTATCAAATCAAACAAATAAGAAATTATATTATCCTCATAAAGAGAACGACTCTATATTGTCTTTATCATCGAAAAACTGAGGCATTTATTGTTTGATTTCAGCATTGTATTTTTTGATGGATCATATGAATGTTATACTTTTTCCAATTATATTTATAAAGATGAATTTCATTCAACTTATTGGTGAAGAAACTTGAAATGGAAAGATAGATCAGCATATGCGTTTATTAAAACAAAGCAGGGAAAGGCAAACGAAGTTTGGGAACGTTTTAAAAACTGGGAAAATATGATTGGTGCATGGATTGTAACAGGTGAATATGATGTTGTTACCTGGTTTGATGCAAAAAATTGGGATACAATCCATGATTGCATAGCTACAATAAAGGGCTGGGATGATGTAGAAGAAACAAAGACTCATTTGGTTCATGATGGATATAAGAATAATAAATGGTGGTGGGATAAACCAGTTGGAGCATGGATGTTACTTAAAGAAAATAGGTTAGATGACACTTCAAAAAATATGGAGCAATGGGATTGGGTCACAAGTGGTGCTAGTATTCCAGGGGAATGGGATTACATGGCCTGGATAGAAGGCGATAACTGGGATGAAATTTGGGGTCACGTCATGGAAATAAAGTCAAATGAATGGAGGACTTCTACAATAGTTCCAATTAAATCCTGGTGGAATCAATCCTGGAAAGATAATTGGTGGGGAAATTATCAAACAATGCCAGAAATCAGATAAAAAATATAATTATTGATGATAACTGCAATTTCAATGTTATCATCATATCCTTTTTTTTTATTTTAATCCCATTTTCTTTGTTTCCAATCACGAGCAATAACAATGAATGTAAGCATGAATACACTTACAATATAGATCATGTTATCTGGCATCATTGTCCCTTGATCAATGGTAAAGTTTTGATTTTGATTCTCTGCTAAATCATAGATGTGCCAATCATAAAAAAATACATCTGCATAATATGATGCAACATCTGTCGATTCAATGATTACACCAACCTCTCTGTTTTTCATGATGGAATTTTCATTCCAATTAATGGAGGATATAAGGACTGTGTTATTATCAATGATCATTCCCTTGTTATGGATGTTTGAAAAGGGAGATGAGTTTGTATAAATAAACTGGGTTTGTATGCCATATTTTTCGAAGAGTTGTTTTGTTTCATTACATCTTATAATGGTGCTTTTGTAATAGGGATTATAGTTGAAGATTACCTTTATGTCAAGTCCTTGTTGTGCTTTTGTAATTAGTTCTTGAATCAAAGGGTTCATTTTTCCTTCCCACTCTGGATAGATGTAGAGTTGTTGAATATAGATGCTATGTTGTGCCTGTTGGATCATGGATTCAATGAGAGGGAGGCTGGTATCTGGTGAGAAAACAGGCGTGATTGTTGCAGTTGAGTTGAGATATTTTGTAAGAAATGGATGTTCATATTTCCCATAGATTGTGGAAGCGCCCATATAGAAATCCGCAGGTATTGTGTGATTCAGGTTATGAAATGGGATAATATCGGGTCTGCTCTGATTGCAATCTAAATAAAAGATATTTGAAAGATATCTTGCAATACTTTGATTATGAATGATGATGCCCCATTCTCGGTTTCCAAATGAAGGGTGAACTGGAACACCAGTTTCTGCCCAGTTGCAACTTTCAATTATCAATGTTTCATTGTCAATGATTGCATATTTTGCATGATTGAACGAGTAACGAGAATATCTGTCTCTGCGGATATCTTGTTTGATGAAGTAAATATCCGCGCCATATTCTGATAAACGATTCAAAATATAATATCCCTCATCTGAGATACCGCCAACAGGGGATCCTTCCATTAGGATAGTGATGCTGACGTTTCTTTGTAAACAGTTGATGAGTTGGTTACAAAGATGCATGTTTGTGAATTCATACATGTTAATTTGAATACTAAAATCTGCTTTTTTAAGCACATCACTGATTGCTTGATAACTTGAATCAGGTGAAACAAATAATGATAAGGGATAATTTCCTTGAAATGAAAATGGTTTAAGGTCTGTTTGTCCAATAAAAAAGATCCTTGAATGATTAAAATCTTCCATTGTATTGGTATCAATATAGAAATTGTTTTCTTGCATTCTTTTATAGATCTGCCCGGGTGATCCAAGAGGTATTGATGATTGATTCCAATGGGTATGGTTATGAAATGATATATTTCCATAACAGATGAAATCAATGCTGTGATTGAAACTGTTTTTCAATGCAACCGCATCACCTGTATTGCCCATTGTAAAACTTGTTGATCCAATCATCTGAACAATATTCTCATTAGTGTTTTCTTTATATTCAAAATCAGCTTGAAACCCAGTTTGATTGTAGAATGATCCTGCTTTTTGTGTGATATATAAATGTGAGAAAGCTTTGATAAATGAGTTGTTTGGAAATTGAATAATACATTGGTCCTCATAATTTTTAAAAGGGGTATTTGTCAGATAAAATCCTGTGAGATTTATAGATATGTTACTTGGATTATAAATACTGAGATATTCATTTGCAATTCCTGGGTAATTATGGTAATAAAACTCTGAGATGAGTAGTTGTTTTTCTATCTTTGTTGGTGATGTGTTTGTTATCGTAAATTCGATCTGATTTTCATTGTTGTATTCATCGAGTTCCTTAATATTTTCTTCATGATCTACAATTACATAAATAGTGTGTTTTCCAAGTGATAATCTACTTGTGTCAAGAAGAATGGAAGGATATTTTTGGTATTTTCCAATATCTTCATATGTTTTTGATCCAATGTAATGATCATCATCTATTGTATCACAGAAGAAAGAAACATAAACATTGCTTGCGTTTTTGTTTCCTGTGTTTTTACAATATGCTTTTATTTTCAGGTTTCTACCTTGTCCAATGGTATCAATTTCGTTCCAGTTGGAGTCATATGTTTTTATATTTGGTATTGTAAGATCTGGTGCGATTATTTCAAATGAGAATGAATGTAGATCTTGGCTGTCTAGATCTTTTTGAGATTGAATAAAAAGAAGAAGAGTTCCATGGCTGAATTCATTTCTTTGAATGCTACTTTGTGTTACTTTAATGCTTATGTTTTCATGGTGTTTACTTGCGATCTGGATGGTTTTTATGGAAGGTTTTGCATGCCATCCATGGCTGATATCTTCAATTTTTACCGTGTAAGTATCATTGAAATCTCCGGTATTTTCAATGGTGAGGGGAATAGTGATGCTTTTTTGTGGTTTTGTTTCAAATGATGATGTTTCTGTTTTGATGCGTGTGTTGTATTGACCTTGTGAGATTGTGATGTTATCTTTAATCATTATTTTTTGATTATTTTCGTTTAAAAAATAGAGTGTGTAGTTTGATCCAGTGGGACATGAGAGTTTTACAAATCCGTCTGTTGATGATAAACCTTCATTTATGGAGTTGTTTTCACTTGAATAAATGCTTAGGATTTCACTATTTTTGTTAGAAAGTAATAGTCGTTGATTCTGAGGTGGTGAGAGTTCATTTTCTGTGAGGGTGGTTACATAATATCCACCTGGAATTGCGTTTTTTGTTGACGTGTCCATGTCCAAAAGATTTACTTCTTTATTGAATTCAGTGGTAATGGTTTTTTCCCGGATTTTAATATGAAAAAATGCTGTTTGTTGATGGGTGATGTATTCTTTGTATGTCTTGTAGTTGGTGTTGAATCTAAGATGTACCCATTGGGAATATGAGCCAGTTTCATTTGGGGTGATATTGAAAAGATATCTGTCTGAATATTGCCATTGGTTAAGGTCCCATGTTTGACTTGCAATAGAGTGAGTAGAATTATCTGCTTGGATGGCTACTTTCATTTCATAAAAATTACTACTACTGAAATTTTGAAGTTGTATTTGAATGGAGAATGGAAGGCTGTATGAGTCTGAGGTATATGCTTTTGGGATAAAACTTGGAGCCATGGTGATGGAGATGTTTCCTTTTGATGTGTAAATATTCGTGTCACCGGGTGTTGGAGTATGTGTTTCTTTAAAATCGTTAATGCTGTTGTTTGTGTCTATAAATGTGGTTCTTATAATACTCATTGCTTCTTGAATACTTGGAATTGGTTCTCCTGGTATTTCAGGGTAATCTTCACCCCATTCAACACTATCGACGTGGTATCCAGTTTGGTTTTTAAGGATGATCATATCGTTAAGGTTTCCAAGACCGTTTCCTATTGATAAATCATCAACAGTAAGAAGTAATATGTTGGATGGAATAGTTGTGTTGTTGTATAGCTCTGTTCCTTTATCTGTGATGATACAGTATTGATTTGAGGGTAGTATCATGCTATTATTGCCTATAATCATGTATGGTTCAAGGGTGTCTGTTTGAAAGTTATCTGTAATTGTCCATTGACTCATGTTGATTGATTTGTTTGTAGGGTTGTATATTTCAATCCATTCATGGGTGTTATCGTTTTCAAGGGGATTGATCATGATTTCGTTAATGATTGGATTTGAATCGACTATGGGAGATTGAAATAAAATATATGTGAAAGCTAGGATAAAAATAAAAGTTTGGATGATGCTCCAGTTATTTGATGTCATTATGATTAAATCCCCTTAAATAAAACCCCCTTGAGGTAAAAAGTATTTATAAATATATCGTTAAAACAATAATAATACTTATTCTTAAAAAAATAAGAGGGCGGAGAGGGATTTGAACCCCCGTATGAGGATCTGCAGTCCCCCACATAGCCGCTTTGTTACCCGCCCGAAAATAGTGGTTACCCTACCTAATGTAGGTTACCTACCCTATGCGTACCCCGTGAATTCAGTTCTTGGTTTTAATTCTTTTGGTTCAATTGCTCCTAATAATGCACTTAACAAATTGTGTGTAGGTCTTCGATTTAAAAAAAACGTTCCATTTGTTAGAGACATCTTTTTTTAAGCATTGTCATTGGATTATAACAATCATTCAAAACATTATAATATTTAGATATATTTATATAATGATAATTACAATTATCCATAAGATAATACTATAT
>Ga0164310_10000326_pt1 | contig 24841 bp, 23 predicted proteins | sample GuaBasSedimGuay1_FD_121795 | JGI IMG/M metagenome (GOLD analysis project Ga0164310, IMG submission 121795) | Subseafloor sediment microbial communities from Guaymas Basin, Gulf of California, Mexico - Guay1, Core 4569-9, 0-3 cm | ecosystem: Environmental > Aquatic > Marine > Hydrothermal vents... | reverse complement strand
TCCTGTACTCCCTTAGTATGTCCTCTAATCTCACTCCACCCTTCTTAGGAACATGTTCTGGTGTGGTCGAATCTCTCATCAATATGTCTCCCTTAATGTATGGGATTCCTCCTCTCCACCATATCTCAATATCCCTACCACAAATTACATTTATTCCTCTACTCTCCAACTCATGGATAACCTCTGCCGGTGGGGGATTCCTCTTCCAGATCAAAGCCATGACACCTAGCTCTGACAACATTCCAATGACGGTTTTTCCCATCCCGCTAGAATCGATAACAAGCAATACATCACCTTCTCTTATCCTTTTTTCCGCTGCAGCAACCTCTATTACTTCTCTAGAGAGTTTATTTAAGACCAAGACTTGAATCCAGCCCGTAGGAGGCTCTTTTAAGACGTTCTCTAATTCCTTAACTTTTGCAGCAAGGAGCGCATTTTTCCACCGGGCTTTCCTAAGTTCTTGCTCTAACTCCCTAATTCTTGCATCTCGCTGAGCAATTCTTCTATCTCTTTCGATCTCCAAATTAATTTTCTCTCTTAATTGGCTAATCTGCTCTAATAATCCTGAAATCTCCTTTTCTTTCTTCTGGAGCAACTCTTCGTAATACGATAACCTATCTTCTAGTTCTCTAATTCTCTTCAGTAATTCACTTGCAATGGGAGACCTCCTTCGTCTTATTTTCTTGACGGCCCTTCTTTGTTCCAGATGTTCAGATCTCTCCTCTGGCGCCAAGGCTTCACTTATCGACTTTCCTTTGACTAACAGTTCTCTAACCCTGGTTGTAAATGGTACTCCTTTCTCTCGAGCTCTAGCTTGAGCCTTCTTAAAAAGCGTGTTCAGCCTTCTATACGTTATGAGAAGAGCTGCTAAGGCATCTCTTTCGTGAGAGGTTGATGCCTTTAACCCAGAAGACTCTTCAAATTCCTGAACTACCTTTTCCTTTTCCTTTAAAGTCAGAAGGTCGGCAGCCGGTTCAATTTTTGCGTTAAAGATCTTGGCTATTTCTTTAACTCTCTCAGGTATTGGAAAAACATCTGTAGTGATAAGCACAGGTCTTCCATGCTTTACTATTTCTTCTATTATCTGGGACCTTGAGGGCATTCTGAGGGTCTGAAGGGAGATAACATTTCCCTCAAGGTCCGATATGGCAAGTCCAAGGGAAGCTCCCGGATCTATCGAGACTAAAAGAGGTTTAGACTGTGTGGTCTTGCGAGAGCCGGCAAACTCTAGCTTTCTCTTCATTTTCCTTGTAATTATAACTTTAATGGAACCGTTTTCTCTCGGCCTAACTATTTCGGTTACGGTGGGTTCAGGAGCATATACAACAAACTCAGCCCTCCTAAGTCCGCCTTCTGCCTGATGTACGTACAAGTCGTACTCAATACCTCTTTCATCCAGGCAAGAGGCTATCCTATTTGCTTCGTTTAGTATTGCGGCCTCTATCATGCGTCTCCATCTGTTAGTGCCTGAACCGCCCTTCTTAATGCTAGCGTTTCGTGTTACCACAATTCTACACTCTGGTTCGAATAGAATGACCTCGCTTCCTACTCCTCTAGATGCAAGCAAAGCTGCTAACTTAGCTTCAACAAGAGAATCTGATCTCTTACCTACAATCAAACCTTCTTTCCTTGCCACGTGACTTAATCTTTCAAAAAAGGCCCCCTCTTTATTTACTTGGATTATCTTAGCGCCAGAGGGTAGCTTCAAGAAAAGCCTTCTTAGGCCAGAGACATCAGGAGCTAATTCAAATACGTTATCTGTGGCCAAAATGCAAGGTCCCAACTCCGATGCTATCCTTAAGATCTCGTTAAGTTGAACTCCCCTTTTCTCCAGAGTCACTTTACCATTTCTTATAACTACTACGGAGTATCTGCACGGCTTAGAGGACCTTGGAGAGCCGGAATGCAGATCAAGTCCCAAGACCGGCAAATTAACTTGTTTTTCTATCTCCAACCAAGATTAGTCAATGAAGGAATGCCCTTTAAAGATTTTTTCTACAATCTGGATTGCCCTTTAAATCGGTGACTAGATTCCTTCTGAAAGCCTCCCATATCGCTTTTGCATACATCTCTATCTGCCTGTCTATATCTTCGTCCTCTAGAACTGTTCTACCAGACATGAGCTCCGAGAGAGGTTTTGAAAGATCCAAACCAGCGGTTTCTGCCAATTTCTTAATCGCCAGCAAAGCAGCCTTCTTCTCATCAATTCCTGGCTTGGGAAATATTCGAATGTTTGCTTCAGCGTACTTTCCCCTCAAGAACTCCACTCCCTTCATCCTTACGTCATGATATGTGCTAAGTTTGTGTCCCATCATGTATTCAACATATTCTGTAGGAACTCCTAAGGCAGTCATCTGGGTCCTGAAAAACTTCCTTAGGCTATGGATCCTTATCTCAGATCTTTTCCCGTTCTTCTTGAACAACCCAGCCCTCTTCAATACATTCCTCAAGGCAATCTTAGCTACTCTGGGAGGCAATGGCTTCACTTCCTTTTTCTTGGTCCTGAACAAGGGGCTTTCGTCGGTCATTGGCTCTGGAGGTATCTTGTCCAGCCCTTTCCTTCTCTGCTCTAGGTATAGCTTTAGATAACGGACAGCCTCATCATTTATGAAAGTGTCGTAGTCGCATACCTTCCCTTTGTTCAGTTCAGCTTCAACATGGATATGCAATGGAACTCTCCCAGCCTCAAGGTCTTCCTTAACGTGCTTGTATTTCAGCCTGCATAAAGTCCCTATCCTGAATCCTCCAGTTGCAAGCATAGCTATCATCGCTTTCTCTCTTACGTCTGCCACCTCTATCATCTTCTGGATTTCCTCAGGCGTAGGAGCCCTGTCTCTATAGGTAGTTCTGGCTTTGTACCTGATGGGCGGAGTTATCTGTATCCCATTGACCTTGTAGAATGTCTTAATACAAGCTGATTTGACCAAAAGACTGTAGGTTGCCCTTCCTTCAGCCTCCAGCTCTCCCAAGAACTCATCAACAAGCAAGCTTGCTTCATGCACTTTCTTCTGATCTGGAATTCCTTCACTATTCAAGCAGGCTGCTATAAGTTCATCGGGGGACATCTTGGCGTAATCAGAAAATTGCTTCACCGTTAATGCGTAGGTGTACATGCTGCTCAAGCTCTTGCTTCCATGCCTGTAAAGGTACTCTGCAAGCTTCATCATCGAATTATTGTTAAGTACGAATGGGATAAGGTTGGTCTGCCTTGTGAAAGCTTTGATAACGTACTCAATGAGCCTCCATTCAAGCTTGCGCTTTGGTCTTGGGCACTCAAAAAAGCAGTGCTTTTCATTGCTTTTTCCCTTATTGGTGACAACCTCTATCCTGGCTTTATCCATCCTATCGTCGTTGTAAATCCAGTAGTTATCGCTTTCTGCAACCAAGACAAGCCCTTCAGTGTCGAAGTGCGGTTGTTTGAGTGGTTTGAGTATTTCAGTCATCTTGACTCACCTGTCATTTGTGACAGAAATAACAGTATAAAATATAATAGTTTTGACAGAGCTGCTAGATATGGATCAGACATGAGCAGAAAGATACTTGGAACCTCTAGGGTATCGCCCATGTTCAGGGTAACGTTGGTAAAGAGAGCCAGGGACATCCTGGGGATTGATGTCGGTGATTTGGTGGTTTTTGTCAAGGAAAACGATAAAATAGTCATCGAGAAAGGATAAATCACTCCAAATCCACCTCCTTTATCTCCAGAATCAGAGGTTTGAGGATTATCATGCCAGAAATCTTATCCTGGCTCCTCTCTTGGGGGAGCTTCTCAATGCTCCTGTCCCAGAGGAGTTTTATGTAACCATCACCATCCTCAACCAACCATCCAACCGTCTCCCTAATTACAGGAGCCAGAACCCTATCCTCTTTGACATTCTTGAAAAGCAGGTGGTCGTAGTATTGGATATAGCATAGTTTGCCTTTTAGACGATCCCATGTGTCCTCAAAATCGGTTTGGCTTTCATCTTCGAACGTAGAAGCATATGCTACTAAGTAAGGCTGCCTGTCCAAAGGCTTGTAGAAAAGCCCTAGCCTGTGCAGGTGACCTTCTCTTTCTTCCAAAATCATCTAATCCTTTCGCCTCCCTCTTTTCATCAATAAACCAGCCCAAGGGTTATCCAGAAGGTCTCGCATGTGCTCTAGCCCTTTTGGGATATCGATCTTTGGTGTCTCCTCCCTCTCTTCCTGTATGGTTGGGTCTAGTGGTTGTGGATCGCAATTGGGTTTGGCATGTGCCTGAACATCATCAGTATGTGTATACGCTGTTTGATGGTGGATCTGGTTTGGTAACGCATGGGTATTACCCTGTGTATTACACAGCCATGAGATGAGTGCATATCGTATGGCTTCAGATGCAGTTATGCCAAGCCGTTTAGCCTTTGTACACAGCAAGTTATCGAGCTCTGCTGAAAGCTTGAAGGACCTAGATTTGGCTTTTCTCACTTAGATCCCTCCTTTATTTTTTCTAAAACAAGCTCTAGAGCCTCAGCCATCATCTTTTTCACCCCACCTAGCTTTCTTCTTGTTAACAAGAACCTTAGCGCAAAGGAAAGGAACCCTTGCTTTGTCTCCAGGTTGGAATGGTCCGTAAATGAAAAGATCAGCTCCCACGAAATCATGCACATGGTCTAAGGTTGTGATTGGAACCAGGGTGTCATCCATGAATGGCTTGTAATTCTCGATTCCCCAGAGGTCCAGAGCCCTTTTGTCTATTTCTAGCAGGAAACCTTCCTTATCGTAGGTTCTGAAAAGGACTTTGTTTATGTCAAGTTTAAGGCAGGATTCAAGCCTTTCAATCAGCTTTTGGTATTCCTCCCGAATGGGAAGGAGAACATATCATAAGGCCTTTCTGCATCCTCTTTCAGCCTATTGGAGTATTCCTGATACCATTTGACCCAGTAATCCTTCCATATGCTTTGTATCTCGGAGATTGGAGCCTCAACTCCTCTTGCTTTAAGCAGGGCTGCTATATCGCTTGGGTTCTTGCCCTCTCCGATATGTTTGATGATAAGGTCTTGGGGGTCTAATACAGGTGGCGACTTAAGACTGCCTACTTTAGCCTGGCGACTTAAAGATGTCGACTTAAGACCAGTCTTCTTAATGAACTTTCGTATAGCCTCATGATGCACCCCAAGCTCCCTTGCAATAGCTCTGATGCTCTTTCCCTGCTTAAGCATCTTTTCTATCTCCTTTTCCTTTCCAGCGAGCTTTCTACGTCTCTTCCATAGCACTCTCATCGACGATCCACCTACCTAGAATGTCTTTCTTGGGCGCTGGGAGATTTCTCTTTTCGATCTCTAAACGAGCCAAAAGTTTCAGAGTCTCGTTTCCTGTATCGGAAGCCCGCATATATACCCTAAACAACTCTGGTGTAGGCATGTTCTCAAGATCTCTTTGTGAATACCAGCCGTATTTTTTCTTCCATTCCTCCCTCCATTTATTGTAGAATTCCCTTCTCTCTTCTGGCAGGCTCTGAAGCAGCTGCCTAGCCTCTTCTCTTGGATCTATCAAACGAGGGAGTTGATTGGGTTTCTCAACAGCGAGCTTGATTTCCCTCAATTCCGCCTTCTGTGTGTTTATTTCCTCAAGTTCACCTAGAGAATCCAAAGTAAAAGCAAGAGAAGCCAAAATAAACTCATTTCTCGACTTAAAACCAAGTTTCCTCCATACCTCATCAACCGAGGATAGAAGCCTAGGTGGGCATCTGAAAGAGGTGTCCTTCTATGAAGTTGTAGCCATATTGTAGCCGTAGCCAGCTATGGCTACAAGCCTGTAGTAATATAGGCTACGGCGCTCAACTAATGGATCCGTCTCTAGATATATTGCCTTTCTCTTGCTTTTTTTCTTCCTATTTCCTCCCCTAAGCGGACAATTTTCTAAATCACACCAGAGTTGCAGTTTATCGCATCCATAAGAGCCATCAAAATTCAAAGCACTATCTAAAATAGCCTTCAGCTCTGCTTTTGGCAGAGGTGGGCTATTGTTTCTATTCCAATCCTGTAGCATATGCCAAACGGTTTCTGGATCGAGACCCCTGAAGTTGAGCCAGTACGTCGCGAGCCTTATTCCTCCCTCATTCCTAGAGCCCTCTGGAACACCTTTCATGAGTTTTTTAATGCACGGGGGGTCAGGACCCTTGTACGGCTCCTTAATCTCTTTTTTGCGCTTGGCTATGTAGTCCTCTGGCTTTTTCACACTAAAAACCTCTTCAGCAATTTTCCACATGCCTTCTTCGAGATCATCGACCTCTATCAATTCCAGCTTGCCTATATGCTCGTATGGGACTCCCGATGGGTGTACGCTTGGGGGTAACAAATCTAGATGATTTTCACCATGGATCTCGATGTATGCACCTTTAACTGGAATTTGGAACGATCTGACAGGTTTAACGCTGCGAATACCTATCTTAACACCTCTGCTGGTTCTTATCGTCATTGTCTCCTGAGAAATTCGAGAAACAAAGCCTTCCAGCTTTTTTACCAATGCTTCACTATCTAAGTCGATAAAAGCCAAGTTTTGGCTTATTTGACCGCATACGGCAGCTATACTTCTTCTTTTCGTTAAAAACCACTCTACGACCTCTGTCTCTTGTGGTTTCCTTTTTTGGTACTCTCGCCAGCTTACAATCGGTCGTTTGCTTCGAAAACCACATGGGATGCATACAATACCCAAGCTTAAGTAGGTGTTAAGCATCCTTTGCATTTCTTCCTGCCAAGCCTCCGTTCTAGCCACTTCCTTCGCCCCCCTCTTTCATTTCAGTCAAAACGAATTCTCGACTGCATTTGAGACAAATTAAACGATCAGAAGAGAAATAAAGGTGAAGTATAATTTCTGATCTACTGCTTGCTTAGCAGTGTAAATCCTGAGAAACATTCAGAAATTCAGGAAATGTCATACTGTTCTACGCATATCCAAGATTAGCTTGAGAACGCTGACTTAATACTGCTTACTGATAGCGCGCGCTTCATGTATAAGATGAGAAAAATGATTTTTATCTATTAATAGAATTGAGAATCTTTTTTGTATATTTTCTTCGTTTAAGATTGATCCTTAAAAATACGAAGGATTGTTTGATTGACCGCACGCGCGCGCTAAGCTAATATTTGGCTATGTTTTACACATTAGAAACAAATTTTTAAGGAATCAATGCTTCCCTATCATCATATGATAATTTTAATTAAATGTCCTTTTTGTTCTTCGAATATAGAAATTCATTCTCCAGAGGAATATCAAACAATTTACTATCATCCAAAAGTTCCTCATCCACAAATTCTTGGTAAGTGGGGATTCTGGAGTTTTGAGAGACCCGATGGCACAACCTATATAACCAAAAAATGTCCTTTTTGCGAAAAAGAAGTAGAAGTGGAGTTTTTCCCCAAAGAAGAGGAGTGTCCTAAGGGTCTGAAGGAAGTTTTAGATTTTCTCGATGGAAAGGGATCTCTTCAAATACCAAAGCCTTGGTTGGAAAGAGTAATTGAGTTTATCTCTAAAAAACTTAAGATAGGCGATTTTAAATCTGCCTTAGTACTCTGCAGTATTCCTTCCTTATTCATGTTTTTTGTTTCTGTAGCCTGTCATGGACTATCAAAGTATTTTCATGATTGGGGGAGCTTTATAGGATCGTTTGTATATAACCCATGCTATTTTATAATTTTTAACCATAATCTCAGATCTGTCAGAGAGTTGTCTGTTAAAACTTTATTCCTTGATCTCTCTGAGGAATATACAAAGACTAGGAGTGGTAAACTGTTTGAGGTAGAGTATTTGCAAGGAAATATCCTTGGTCAACCGGGCAGAATAACCTCACCAACTCGTTCAGGTATTGTAGTAACGATCATATATCTGCTCTGGTGGTTCTTCTACTTGATACGTAAAATCTCATTAGGCTATAGCTTCACACTTTTTGAAACCCCATATCCTGGCCATGGATATCCCAAGTATGAAAGCATAGTTATGGAAGTATCTTGGAGAATATTGCCTATTCCTTTTGGCTTTTTCGTTCTCTCTAACGTATTATGGATATCTTTATCGTTTGCTGTACTCATCGGAACCTTAGCAAGAAAAATCCCCTTAAAAATAAATCCTTTGGAGAAATATGGAGGGATTGAGGATTTTGGAAAAATGATGGTTCGTGTGATATTGCCAGTAGGGGTAACTAGCATCAATTGTGTAACAACATACATGTGGGCTGTTTGGATGGAAGAAAGAATTCTCATTCTTACCTCTATATTAGCCAATATTTTCTTTATTATATTGACATTTATTATATTTTTTGCCCCATTGTATCCGATACATGTTAAGATGAGTAAAATCAAGAAGGAGACCTCCCGAAGGATTATGAATGAAATTTCCTCGCTCTTTCCTATGAAAAAAGAGAGAATAACAGAGCCAAATGAATTGTTGAGATTACTTGTTCTTCAGAATTTCCATCAAACAGTTTCTGAAATGAATACCTGGCCTTTTGATATAGATACTCTCCTTCAAGCAATAGGCACAATTTTGATTCCTGCAATTAGTCACTTATGTAGAATTATCTTTGAAAGCATAATAGAATGAGGGGCGTTCGATAATTGAGTATCAAGATATGGCATTCGATTGTGAGGGTGATTCGCGGTATAAAAGGATTTATTTACGATCTGGGAGAGTTAGGTAAGCCTTCTCATGTCGAAATATTAGATATGCTAAGTATCGTATGTCCAAAAAAGGATGAGTTAATCCTAGATGCTGGAGGAGGTACGGGAAGATTTTCTTTGCCCATTGCTGATCTAGCATCTCTCGTAGTAAATGTAGATATCTGCACTCAATTTCTTCACTGGTGTAAAGATAAAGCCTCCAAAAAAAGTATAGAGCTAATTCGTGCTGATATTGCAAATCTGCCATTGAGGAATGAAGTTTTTGATAAAATTATTTGCTTTGACACGCTTCATCATGTCCAAACGGATAGAAAACTTGCATTAGCAGAGCTATATAGGTGTCTAAAACCGGATGGGTTTGTACTATTTAGAGATACCCTTAGGGGAGAGAAAGGACATCTAATTTACAGACTAATTGACTTAACAGATTTTTTCTATGTAAGGGATATGAGAGTTCCTGGGAAGAAATATAAAAGAGAATACTGGACTAGGGAAGAGTATTTGAACAAGCTAAGGGAAGCCGGTTTTTCTGTAGTTAAAATAGAAAAAGAAGTTAAAATAGCACTGGGGGGAACTATGCATTTTATTATTGCTAAAAAACTGCGCGCGCTATTATCAAATAACCTAGATTTTTTCTCATAATATTCCGACAGAAAACTAGCTGCATTACCTTCAACCTGAATTCCTTGCGTAGGAGCACTTATTCTGAACTCCTCTCTCCTCTCGTTATTCTTCTCATCACTTTCCTCAACAACATCCTCAGGATCCACTAGGACCCTGATCTCGTGATTTCCCTCGCTTCCGCGCGCGCTATCCCTTTACTCAAGGCTTGCAGAAGATTATTCATCCCTCGCATCAGCCTACCAAAACCTAGCATCTGGAGTTCCCTATGAAATAGCCTCCTATACCCTGTTAGATTGGAAAGTTGACGATCTGGAAAGAACACCTCAACTTTATCTAAACTTCTCAGCCTCAAGAGATGTGATCTTAGTTCTGATAGGTCCAGATGGATTTGAAAGGGCAAATAAAACTGTTTTTAGTGTAATGAAAAGGGCCTATCTTTCATTAGATTTCATGGGCACAACTCCTAAAGAAGGCAGATACCTACTTTATGCGCTCGACTACGGAACACATGAGGTAGTATATCATAAAGAGATATCCCTCTCTGGTCCAGAGCTAGTTTTATTGGATTATCAAGTTGATTGGTATTATAGGGAGGATTAGGGAGAGTTCTGCTATAAGATAGTCAATTTAACACTTACTATTGAGAACAGGGGAGACCTTCCCGTTTACCCTGGCTTTAGAATATATCTAGATGCCCCTCCTGAGACGAGAGAGGCATCTGCAGCAAATATTTGGTCTGAAGAAACGTATGCACGTTATGGCACATTGAGAGGGTTGTTCTGTTGCCTCATAAAAAGGACACGATACACCTGCTATGGTTAAATTGGGCATATTTTCTTTACAACAACGAAGACATTGATGGTCGAGTGCCTCCAGGCACCTATACAATGACTGTTGAGGTATGGGGAAGTACGTCTAATTTTCCAAATCATGGGAGGTCTGTTAAATTAGAGACTTTTCAATTCACAGTGTCAACGCCATAAATATCGCACAAAATGTGTGCATTTAGGATTTAATAGAAGATTGACGCCTTTATAATGGGAGGAAATAATGTATGGACAACGAAGATCATGGAGTAACTGATGAAGAAATTCGGAGAATTAAAGAGGACATTGAAAAATCAGGTTTCTCTGATCATCGAATGCAAGAAAAGCTCGGAACATCCATGGGTTTTCTTTACAAATGAAAAGGGTAGGGAATTCGATTTCCCTCAGTTTTTGGTCAAGAGCTGGGGAAATCCCAGAATTCATAAAGATTTTGCATCTCAAGAGAGATGGATGAGACAAAGCCATTATTTTAATGAGAAAATTAAGAAAAAAGCCATTATTGGCTATGAAGCATTCAAGGAAAAGGGAAAAAGAGGAGGAAAAATCTTTGAGGCATCGATGCAAGTAATTAAGGCTATTTCTTACCAATTGAGACGGACTGTGGAAGTTTCCCATTACATGCCTAAGAATGCGTTATTCATCAAATATCCTGTAATAGTCTTTGATGGGCATTTATTTGAGTATACTTTAGAAGAATTAAAACCCACCAAGTATTTACAGTATTTAGTTAGGCGCAGTCTTGCGGATCCTTTAATAAGAGAACTAGTGGGTGATTTGTTCCTGATAGATGTGCTAACAACAGATTTCTTACCAGAATACCTAGAAATGGTAAAGAAAGAGATTGATTCCATAAAACACGAGTTAATCTCGTGGGTTAGTTAGTCTTCTAGTATCCTCCTTAGAGCAAAGCCATTCACTACTTAAAAAAAGAGGGAAAGGGAAGTAATCAATTCATATCTTATCTTAACTCATGCTTTAATGCATTACTAAGCTCCTTTGCAAGCAGAAGGGCTATATCCCTAATTTCCTCTTTTAGTTCTTTTCCCTCAATCGTTGGTTTTTTATGGGCACGCTGGAAGGTTAAATAAAGATTTTATGACACATATTGCTAAGAGCCTATAATGCGTCATTATCCTTCAATATTATTAACAATACTTCTGATGATGACCTACGGCCAAGTTCTAGCAGCTCCACAGATAGAAATAAAGCTTGTATTGCCAGAAACGGTGTATGTTGGGTTCGAATTCGACGCCGTCGTTAAAATATCTAATCCCCCCGAAGGTGGCTTAATTAAAATCCTCTGGATTAGGCTGAGAACTCCTTGGGGATCAACTCCGCTAGAAGAAGTTGGTCTAGAGATGCCCCCAGGTACTAACTTATCCCAGAAAATTTCCTTAAGGATTCCATTGGGAGCAAAGGCGCCTGCTTTTGCCAATTTGAAGGCAATCATCAGGATATACGATTTTGAAGAAGCTAAACAGATAACTATTGAATCTGAAGGAGTAAATGTCCTTGTAGAAAAAGCATCTCCACAAGTAATCCTTGAAGTCAATACTGATAGGCAGAATCTCACCCCAGAAGAACCCTTCGAGCTTTTAGTATCGTATAGCATTGCAGATTATCCCGGAGAAGAAAGTCCAACGTTAGATGTCTTCATGAACGATACAATAATAGTGAAGAACCTAAGCTTAAGTCAGCTGTCTGATGACCTCAGCTTTAACCTTACTGCACCTAATGAAGAGGGACTATACGAGATAGAGGCAGTTCTTAACTACATCGTAGGTGAGGAGAGACGCTACACAACAATCTACGTATCAAGGAAATTTGGATTTAGAGAAGAAGAGGCTTGGAACCAAATCCTCTTAGCCAATCAATCGTTAGAATTTGCTAACGCTCTTTATAATGCGGCAAAGGATCAGATAGAAGTCCCAGAGAAAGCCCCACTCTCCATCCAATTTGCTGAAATTAGGATTTCACAGGCAATCGAAGCATTTCAGGAGGCCAACAATTCGGTGTTCCATCTTGCCAGAGAATCATACAACGCCTCGGTCGTTGCAATAGAAGTAATCCTGCAGGCGTATCAAGATGAAATTTCAATCCTACTTGAAAATCTGAATCAAACCTTCAAGGAACACATTACAATACTAACCAAGTATGAAATTGAAAACATAACTTCTGCTCTTCAATTTGCAGCAGAATTAAAGGACAAAATCCCTCAAGAACCTGAAAACGCGGCAACATTGTTTGAAACAGCGGTTTCAGAGATTTCAAAGGCTAATTTAACGCTAAATAATGCGATCTCCAAATATCGGACTAAAATTAAGATCTTAAGCCTTTTGGTTTTAACAACAATAACTATATCTTTCTTCGGTGTAATTTTGATGAGCAGATCCTTATTTAGGAAAATAGCATCAAGTTAACAATTCTCTCCTGAAATTAAGGAGGTTTACGTTATATCCAGGTCTATAAGAGGAGTTTAAAGATCAGTTGAGGCTGGAGCATTCATTCCTCCAAAGTTATGAAGAGGATGTTGTTACCTCTTATGAAAAGTTCTCCTACATTCCTTAGGGGTTTCTTAGTTTCTGGATCCCTTTCCATGGCTGAAGAGAGAACCAAGTTCATCATATCGTCGCAGACAACGAGTCTACCAAAGATTTCTGCACCGTTTTTTAGCTTTACTACAACCTCAGTGCCATGCGCCTTCTTAAGATAAGATAAGGGTGGTTGGGGTTTTTCACTTTTCAAAGAATCACCTTGCTTCCATATACAACTTCTCTATTTTTACAGGATTCCCAATTAAAACATTATGATTGCTCACCTTGCACTTAGGGCTATGCGCTCTATTTCCTCCTTTCTCTTTATCGCATGGCTCTTTACCCTATCATAATTGGCTGCTGCAATTATTTCCTCTGCTAAGGCCTCAGCTAACGACATGGGACTTCTGAATGCCTTCATAGCCGCCCCCTGCGCTATATGTCTGATTGCAAGATCAAGCATCCTTGTAGGTGACGTATCCACTGAATGGAAATAACTCACCCCTCCGTATATGATCCTTGTAACTTCCTCCCTAATGGCCGCGTTTTCAATCGCCTTTATGAAAACTTGAATCGGGTTCCTACCTGTTCTTAACTCGATTATCTCAAAGGCATACTTAACCGTCCTGAGGGCCTTTAGTTTCTTTCCTGGATTCTTGCTGTTCACTCTATCTCTCTTGACTCCAGCATTAATGGCCTGAGACATCAATCTGTTCACTAATCTCTCAACTATAGGCACTTTGAGCTTCCCAAAACGCTTATGCTCATGTCTCCCCCCGGTATGAGGAAGGTAAACTGGCCTAAGGCATATCACCTTTTTTAAGGCTGGGTTTTTCACTTCAAGGCCTTCAAACGACCATTTTCCAAAAAGTTTGATTTGAGGTTTCTCCTCTACGGCTTCTTGATGCTCCTGGGCTTCACTCATAAGATCACCTTGTTGGTTTCTCCTTCTTTCCTTTCAAGATGGCTTGAAGGTCGACGTTGTTAACCTTTATGACTTGATACCTAACTCCTGGTATGTCTCCAAGACTCCTACCCCTTGAGCCACCGATTCCAGCAATTAATACCTCATCATGTTCATCAATGACGTTTAGGGCCCCATCTCCCGGAGCAAAGGCCAATACAATAGCTCCGGTCTTAGCTAATTGAACTTTAACAGCTTTCCTGAGTCCAGAGTGAGGCTGCCTGGCTTCCAGACCAACTTTTTCCAACACTATCCCTCTGGCCATTGGAGCGCCACCCAGAGGATCGTACTTCTCCCTTAAACGCAAATGCTTCCTTCTGTACTCGTAATCATGCCAGCGTTTCCACTTATACTTCTCTTTTAGCCTTCTTGCAGCGTAAAGACCTAGTGGCGCTTTCTTTCCCATGCTAATTTTACCTCCCACTCGATGTAACCAATATCATGAGGACCCTATTTTAACATTTCCGAGTTGAAACCATCTCCTTACGAGTAGCCTTGCTCTTCTTATACGTCTTCCATCCTTACCAATGGCTATACCAAGATCTTCCTCTGGAACCTTGACATAAGCGACTTTTCCCTCTCCCTCTCCAACGAATTCGATTTCACTTACCCTTGCAGGACTTAGTAAGTTTCTTATGAAGCTTTTGAGATCATTGTCATACTCCACAACCTCTACAGCATAGCCAAGGTCCCTTCCAACGATCTTTCTCATAATCTCAAGTTTTCTTCCACCCCTGCCTATTGCCCTTCCTAGGTCTCCTTTGTTAACTACGAAAATCAACCTTTCATACTCATCGTCTATGACTACGTCAATCGAGGCAACACCGGTCATGTAACGGAACATTTTCAATAGGTTTAATTGTCTCGGCCCTAACACGATTCTTCTATTCGGAATCTTTACCTCCCCCCTCCTCTACCATCTCTAGAATAGACGACTCTCCCTGATCTAATATAGCAGCCGCTGAGACAATAAAGGGATTATGTAATGCTCTACCCAACTGTAAACTACCGTCCTTGTACAACAATACAGGAACTTGAGAAAGTTCTGCTAGATATTCTAGTTCTGCTCGAGTCTCTTCATCTATATTATTTGCCAGGATTATGAGTTTTGGTTTCTCGTTTCCCCTTAGTAGTAGCCTCTTAACATTTTTAATCCCCATTACAACTTTTCCTGTCTTTCTGGCCAACCAAATCTCTGAATCAAGTTCAGGCACTTCCTCTCACCTCTGCTAACAATTCCTTGGCCTTCTTCCAATCCCACCTAACGGAAACCATACCAGTTCCGACCGGAGGAATCTGTCCAGTAATTATCGCGTCCAAAGGAGAGTTTATCGGGTTGTCCTCTCCCTTGCGAGCTGCAATCAAGGCTACATGTCTTGTCCACTCAAATGCCATCTGACTTAAAGGACTCTTAGCCACAGAGAAGTATCCAGAAGGTATGTGCATGGCAGAAAGCCTAACAGCTTCCAGATTGCCGTTCCTAGTCATGGCATCTGCAATCAAGGAAATATAGCGCCTGTCAACCTCAAGACCCTGTTCCTTCAAGACTTCCCACAACTCGTTCAGGAGGCTTTGTCTTGCAGCCTCTATTCCAAAGACCTCGGCGATCTCGGAGCAATCATTTGTTGTTGTCCTTGTAGGATCAACAAATTCGAGTTTCAATACCTCTTTTAGATTTGATCCTTGCGTCGTTATTACGAACTCTTCTCCCTTTTCAGTTCTAACGAGCTCGGCAACTGCTTGTTTTATCCCCTTTATCCCTCCTATTCTCTCACTTACAACCATCATTGCCCATTTCCTTAAAGCTTGGTAGTTATACTCCTCACCAGGCTTCGCCAACTCTCTCATGTTAACCGCTATGAATTCTCCTCTCTGCTCTACAGTTCCTTTTATCCTTTTGACTTTCTTTTCGATCAATGAGATAAGTTTCTCCAAGTCTAAACCAGCCTTCTCTAATCTTTCTTTATTAGGTCTTAAAATCAGCTCGAAAGCCCTGTTGTCAATCCTATACTCAGTTATTAGGTCTTTAACTGTAGTTTCTTTAATCCTTCTGATTGCTTCTTTGACCTTCTCCTCGTCCTTACTCCAATCTGGCTTCAGATATATCTTCATGATGGGCGTGCTAGTTCTCGCATAGAAAACTATCTCCTTGAACCTCTCCACACCCCTTGTAACGTCCATTGCTAGTACGCCTGGGGCGTGAAATGTTCTCAACACCATCTGAGTTGTGGGTTCTGCTATGCTCTGGGCACAAATAATGCCTATTGGAGTAAGTGGCTCTATTCGAGCCCTCTCTATTCCTTTCTTGACCTCTTCTACTACCTTTTCAGCCTCTGCAAGAGTTGCTTTGGCTTTGTAGAGTTTTTCTGCAAGCTCTGCAGGAAGACCCTCTTTCTCAACAAGTTTCTTAAGCTTCTTCAGAGAAGCTCCTCTCTTGGGCTCCACAAACTTCGAGATAATTGAATCGTAGTCAACTATGTGTCCCCTAAACATCTTTAGTGGATCTAGTCCGTCTCCACCAAACAAGAACTGGAAGATTCTGCCCTCAGAGTCTCTAACTGTACCATCGTATGCTACATACAGATCCTTTAGGGCATTTGCAATCCTCCTATAGAAGTATCCACTATCCTGTGTTCTCCTCCCCTTGTCTATTAGGCTATCTCTGCTAGCCATTGAATGGAATATGAACTCTGTTGGTCTAAGTCCGACATAGTACCCATGCCTTACGAAACCTCTCGCTTCTAAAGTGAGGTCTCCTGGCTTAAAGTAGGACAGAACCCTGTCTTTGAAACCCTTCCTTGGCCTTCCACTCGTTAGGACGAAACCGATCTTGCTTTTGACAGACTGCTGCCAAACAGAACCCACAACTTGAGCTAAGTTCGAAAGGGATCCTCTGGCACCGGTTTTAGCCATTATTATTGGGTCGCTATCTGGATCTGCATACTTCTTAACGAGATCATGAACTTCCGACCTTAGCTTGTCAAGCGTCTTCGTGATCTTAAAATCAAGGAGTCTCTCCTCCATCAGCGCTCTAATGATCTCTTCCTTAGTTCTAGGCATCCTTACCCTTGCCCTACGTGCCTCGAACTCCTTAACCCTCTCCAAAGTATCCTTATACGCTGTCTCGAAGACCTCGCTCAGCTTCCTATGAAATTCGTCCGGCATTCTAAGTTCATTAAGGGACATGGTTATTCCTTGGAGCTCAGCTATCTTAGCTAGCATCCTTATAGTTCTGTTAAGGAAGTTAACAGCCTCATCTTCCCCATAATCCCTAATTATAACATCAATAAGGGTCAGCTTTGCCTTCACAAGGGTACCAATTATGTCGTCATCTATGACTCCTCTCAATAGCTCCCCGTCTTTTATGATGACGTATGCGTCATAAGGACACGCTTCCTTCAGACAATTAGCGCATCCTTCACAGACGGCAGCTCTGCCCTCATACATGAGGCCTTTAGGCAGTAGAGCCGAGAATATCTGCTTTCCTGTCCATAACTCAACAGGTTTCTTTATAGCTGGTTCTGGAAGCTCTGTAATGCCTGCTTTCGCTAGAATATCACAGGTTTCCTCACGAGTGTAAACCGAGCCCTTCTTAGTCAAAATGTAGGCAGCAGATATAAGATCCTGCTTAGCTCCTATGATGGAGCCTCCAGTTCTTGGAGATAGCAAGTTCTTTTTCACGCTCATTAGCTCCTCTGCTTCTATCCTCGCTTCCATTAGTTGCAACGCATGAAGATTCATCTCATCTCCATCGAAATCAGCATTATATGGAACGCAGGTGCCTGGATTAACTCTAAAGGTTGAACCAGGAAGCACCCTAACTTTATGACTCATCATAGAGAGCTTGTGGAGAGAAGGCTGCCTGTTAAATAGAACATAATCGCCATCAAGAAGGTGCCTTTCAACGACATCTCCTGGCTCTAAAGCCTCTGCTTCTCTCTCCAGAACGTCTCTCTTAAGAACCTTTAGGCTAATGGGCCTTGTTTCTCCCCTCTTCCTTAAATAATTGGCTCCAGGGTACTCATTTGGACCTCTCATGACAAGTTCCTTTAGCTGCTCTATATTCCATTCATTTACATATTCCGGAATTGTGAGAACCTTAGCTATCTCAACTGGAACACCTACTTCATCAACACCTATCATAGGGTCTGGGGATATCACCGTTCTGCTTGAGAAGTCAACCCTCTTTCCGATCAAGTTCTTCCTTAATCGCCCTTCCTTCCCGCTTAACCTTTGGAATAGGGCTTTTAGAGGCCTATTGCTTCCCCTTTGAGTCGCTACTGGCAATCCTGTAGCTGCGTTGTGGAAGAAGACAGCCACAGAATACTGAAGAAGCTCCCATTCACCCTCAATAACGCTGTCAGGAGCTCCAGAGGCAATAGATTCGCTCAATTTCTGATTTGCCTTGATAATATCCACGAGAAGATGGGTTAGATCGTCCTCAGATCTTTCTCCAGTTTCAAGGAAGATGGAAGGTCTGACAGTAGGCGGAGGTACCAATATGACGGTGATAACAATCCATTCTGGTCTAGCTCTTTCAGGATTAAAACCTAAGATCATTGCATCCTCGTCAGGTATCCTCTCAAGTCTGTCTCTTATTTCGTTAGGCCATAGTCGCCTGGGTTCTGGTTCCTTAACTATGAACTTATAGAACTCCTTCAGGTCGACAAGTTCGACCCTTGCTTCACAATGAGGACATTTATTTGACTTACTAAGGTATTTGTTAACCCTCTTCTGGGCCTCCTTGAATATTTCATCATCAATTTTCTTATTTGGATGCTCCTCCCAGAACTTTCTCGCCCTTCTGATCAATTCTTTCCTTTCAGCGTCGGGAAGCAGAACTTTACCGCATTGAGGGCAGGTCATGTTAAGGATGTACTTCAATAACCTTGAATATCCTATGTTAATGACGGGTTTTGCAAGCTCTATTCTTCCAAAGTGGCCCGGACAGTGCTGTGGATCATTCCCACAGGTCGGGCATCTCTGTCTTGGATTTATGGTCCCCAACCTAGGATCAAGAACTCCGCCCTGTACGGGCATACCAGCTTCATCATAAGCAGCAGGCTCTCTTATCTCTATCATGCCTATCTTCCTGATGTCCTGTGGGGACATCAGGCCGAACTGAAGCCCTCTCAAAACATAGCTGATAGCTTCTTCCCTTCTTGGAGAGGGAGTTATTAATGAAGACATATGCACACCCCCCTCAAAGATCCTCCTCCACCCGCAATCTTACGTCTATGAGTCCAGTCATTAGTTCCTGTGTAAACAGTACTGTGGCATATCCCGTAATCCATGGCATTACTTCGACAGCCTCCCTACATCTTGGACAGAAGAAGGAGTTCGTGAGAGAATTGAAGAAAGCCAAGGATCCACATTTCTTGCATACATAAACTAAGGTCTTATCAGAACTTTCAATATATCTGTCTCTCAAGCTTGCTGCAGCACCGTGTGCAAGTAAAACCTCTCCCTCCATCTCTCCAAGCCTTAAACCTCCTCCTCTTGCCCTTCCTTCTACCGGTTGCCTTGTCAATACTTGGACCTGTCCTCTTGCCCTGGCGTGAATCTTATCCTTAACCATGTGCTTTAGTCTCTGATAGAAGCTTATCCCAATGAATATTTTGGCTTGGATCATCTTTCCAGTTCTACCATCATACATTACTTCCTTGCCTGAAGGCTCAAATCCGAGCTTTTTGAGAGCTTCCTCCAAATCCTCGACTTTTTCGGATATGAAGGGAGTCCCATCTATAAATCTGCCCTCTAAAGCTCCTACCTTACCTGCTAGTATTTCAATCAGCTGGCCTATCGTCATCCTGGATGGAATGGCGTGAGGATCAAGTATTATGTCAGGAGTTATTCCTTCCTCAGTGAATGGCATGTCCTCTTGGTTGTAAATCATTCCAACAACTCCTTTCTGACCATGTCTCGTGGCAAACTTGTCACCTATTTCAGGAGGTCTAGTATCCCTCACAGTCACTCTAACCATCTTTTCCCCTTCTATCGTGGTTGCAAGAACGACGTCTGATATTACTCCCTCCTCCCAAGCCCTCATGCTTACGGACGTATCCCTTCTTTCAAAAGCGTAAGGCATTCCTCCCCCGCCAATAAGTTCGGGAGAAAATCTTGGGGGGCTTGTCCTCCCAATCAACACGTCTCCACCAACAACCTCCGTTTCTGGACCCACAATGCCGTCGTCGCCCAGTTTCTTGTAGTTATCCTCTTCTCTTTTACCCATCACTCCATCAAGGGGATATGGGTTCTCGAACCTATCTCCCTCGACAATTGCTTGTCTCTTAGCAACTGCCTCATATGTTCTGAAGAATATCCCTCTTGCTAATCCTCGATCTATTGAGCCTTTATTCATGACTAGAGCATCGTCCATGTTATAACCATCCATCGGAAGTAGAGCTACGACGAGGTTTTGTCCAGAAGGTCTTAAGTAATATCCAGTGATCTCATCTATCCTAGTCCTAACTATGGGTCTTTGAGGGTAGTATAGTAAGAAAGCCCTACTATCCATTCTAAGCCTCCAATTCGTGGAATAAGGCCCTAAACCTTGCCTTATCATGTTACTGCCTATGATGTCCCTTGGAATTGCATTATGTTCGGCATAAGGGATCTCTCCAGCAGCAACTCCAAACATCATGTAAGGGGCAAAGTCTAAGTGGGTGTGTTCAGGAGTAATTTCATCAATGCTTTGTGCAATTAGGGCGGATTCTTCTTCATCAGCGTCAAGTAACTCGACAATTCCCATCTTAACAAGATCTGAAAACTTTATCTCGCCGGATTCAACCTTATTCAAGAGGGATATTGCTTCCTTAATTTTGTTAACAGGGATAAGAGGCCTTCTAGCCCTACCTTCATCTGCATTGATTATTACAACGTTTTCTTCTTCACGATAAGCTATATTTACCTCCGGATCGAGTTCAGATCTTCTTTCCTTGAGCTTCCTTACTATCTCCTCAGGAGAGTCAGTAAGCCCTATTATGCTCCCATTCACGAACACAGGAGTTAGAGAGCCCACCTCTTCAGGAGTAGCTTCTTCAATTGGCTTTACTCCGATCTCGTATAACATGTCAATGATGGGCTTAGGATCTATACCAAAAGTAACATCAGCGAATGTTGCTAGAGTTCTAACAAGACCTACATTGGTTCCTTCAGGAGTTTCAAGCGGACAAAGCCTTCCAATGGAGGTGCCGTGGATCTGTCTAGCCTCATGAAGAGGCAAACCCGATGGGAGTGGAGAATTAACCCTTCTCAGATGCTGAAGTGTTGCTACGTAGTTAGTCCTGTCCAAGTTCTGGCTTATGCCCAGCTCACCTCTTGGCCATATACCCGTCGATAAACAGCTGATTAGTTTGCTTGTAATCTGGCCCTCCCCTGAAACCAACCTCCTTGGGCTTATTTCATACACGCCGCTGCTTATCAGGGCCTCAGCCTTCCTTCTAGTCCTTAATACTAGCTGATAGAATGCATATCTAAACGCTTCTTGCATCAGATCTCCTGCTAACCTTATCCTCTTGTTGGCGAAGTGATCTCTGTCATCGGGAGATTGCCTACCGCTAACCACCCTAAGCAGTTTTTCTATCATTTTAGTCAGATAGTATGCCTTCTTTATGTTATCCGCTTCAGTCGTTCCAATGTGTATTAGGAACCTGTTCTGAAGGAAGTCTTTTGCGATTGTTATCCTATCCCTCTTCGGAGCCCCTCTTGCAAGCCTTCTTCCTATGTAGTCTAGGGCCATCTCCCTTATGGTCTCTCCTTCACCCTTTCTACCAAGCATTAGCTTTCTAACAGCGTCTCCTAGGCTGTATATGAACATATTTGCTATTTCTTCGTCGCTTGAAATGGCTTTTAGGATGTCACCGTCTCTCTCAAGCCCCAGCGCTTTTAGAAGAATTGCTACAGGAATCTTAGTTAAGGTCCAGAAGGAGGCCTTTATCGTACCATCTCTCGGATAGTACTCCAAGAAAAGTCTGCTTCTCAAACCTGCTTTACTCGAGATGACCTGCGCTACATGCGAGTATGCCTTGCTTTTTGCTGGCTTCTCTTCCACAATTATTTTGTTAGGAGCTATGTCATCCCTCATGACAAGAACTCTTTCAGATCCGTTTACTATGAAATAACCCCCCGGATCTAGGGGATCCTCACCTAGTTCAGCCAGCTCCTCCGAGGAAAGCCCATGCAGGATGCACTTCTTGGATTTAACCATCAAAGGAAGGTAACCTATCTTGACGCTTTCTCTATGAAGCTCCATTCCAGCGCCATATACCTTTATCTCCAAGTAGAGCGGAGCTTGATAGGTGAGCTTTCTAATTCGAGCTTCCATTGGAGTGACTGATGTTCTTGAACCGTCAAATTCTGTTATCTCGGGTTCTCCAACTTCAATTTTTCCGAGAATTAGTTTATATCCTTCAATAAGCTCTATTTCTCCTAGAGAGTCAACGACCTCTTGCAGTCCTCTTTCCAAGAACCTGTTAAAGGACTCTATTTGAGGATCCACGAGGGAATGTTCCCTAAAGTAGGCTTTTACAATGGGATAAAAATCGATATCATCCGATACCTCATAATCCTCACTATTTGTAGCCAGTTTCTAACCCTCCACATCAATATCCGAAAATTTTTCCTCTTTAGCCGCCCGGGGGATCATCATGGGAATTCCCTCCACTACACGATAGAAAGGAACGATGGAGTCGGGCCTCTCAATCCTAATTAGATCTCCAGGCTTCGCACCTATCTCCTGGACTATGGGATCTTTTATAGAAATTTTAGGGAAGTACTTAAGAGGCCCGTACTTCTTTATTACCTCTTCTTTCTCCTTCTCCGACACAATAACATGTTTGGGCACAAGTTTGTGCTTCATTAGATCAAATCGCCTTTCTTCTTTCTTACTCATCTAATTACCCACCCCAGAGACTGGGAATCCAATGAAATACAGGCCTTCTCATCATTAACTCGAAAGCCATCACACCCCCCGGGGGCGCGAGGTTACTTGGGAGTATGCTTAAATGGGTTTAAAAGTTTTAACATTGAACCAAAGACACTTGATGAGGATGGGAAAGATCACAGAGATTCGTTGGCATGGAAGAGGGGGGCAAGGAGCGGTCCTAGCATCAAGAATACTGGCAAAAGCATGTTTTTTAGAGGGAAAATGGACACAAGCGTTCCCCTTTTTCGGAGCTGAAAGGAGAGGGGCGCCTGTGATGGCTTTTTCAAGGATTTCGGACGAACCAATTAAGTTAAGGAGTCAAATATACTATCCAGACGTTCTTGTTTTTTTAGATCCCATGTTTCTCTCGATGCCTAAGGCAATGGAGGGCTTCAAAGAGAGTGGAATCCTAGTAGTCAATACTGAGAGGAATCCAGAAGAAATCAGGGTTGAGAAGGCGTCTAAGGTTGCTACAGTCCCAGCAACCTCGATAGCTGTGGATTTGGGTTTGGCTGTGGCTGGTCTTCCCATACCAAATACTGTAATGGTGGGAGCCGTAATCAAGGCTACAGGCCTTGCAAGCCTAAATAGCGCTAAACAAGCCATTAAAGAGTTAATTAAGGGATCTCTCCTTCAAGCTAACGAAAGAGCCGTTGAAATAGGGTACAAGGGGACGAAAATACTTTCTTACTCATAATAAGCATCGTAAAATCTCGTGTAGACGTCAACATCTTCTTCTTCAGGGTCTATTTCGAGCACTTCATGGAGGCTGCATTCAAGGCAGCGCACATCTGCCTTGTTTTCCTTCCTGTTTAGGTCTATGATGATCGAGTTATGATGACAAGCAGGACAGCGAAACATCTCTGGCTTTATTGTGCGCCTGACTACCCTTCTCATCCTCCTTCTTCTTCCCATTTTTATCCCGAGGTTTGAAGATCTCATCAGTATTAACGCTTTCTATGATAAGTTGGAGAGGTTCACATTGGGGTATACCTTATTACCCTATCAACTTTAGAACTTAAGGGGAAATAGGCTAAGATGCAGGGAAGCGAAGAATACCTAAAAGAGCTTGATGATGCTGTTGATGCCTTAATAAGCCTGGCTAATGAGGCTAGATCAAAGGGTTTCGATGTCGCCCTCCGAGTAGAAAGCGAAAAAGCCAACACTCTCCCTGAAAGAGTTGTAGCCCTGTTTGGTTACCCAGATATAGGAGAAAGGATTTCATATTGGCTATCCAAAGGTCTAGGAAAGAGAGAACTTGCATTCAAGATCGCTGACGAAATTCTAGCAGGAGACATAAGCCTTGATTTGGGACCAGCAGAGAAGGCAGAATTGGCTGTTAGAGTAGGTCTCTCCATCATGACTGGGGCCACTGTTTCGGCTCCAGTCGAGGGGATAAACAAGGTTGTCATAAGGAGGAACCCAGATGATGGATCCAACTACCTCTCGATATACTTTAATGGGCCGATAAGGACGGCTGGAGGAACCGATGGTGCTCTTGCTGTGGTTCTTGCAGACTATTTAAGGCAAAAAATGGGTTTGGCACCATATAAGCCGGGACCTAGGGAGGTTGGAAGGTATATCGAGGAAGTTTCGCTTTACAAAAGGGTCCAACACCTTCAGTACAATTCAAGGTCTGAGGAAGTAAGATATGTAGCAGAACACCTTCCTGTGGAGATAAATGGGCCTCCTACTGAAAAAATTGAGGTCTCAGCCTACAGAAACTTAAGAACAGTCGAAACAAACAGGCTAAGAGGCGGCGCGATCCTAGTTCTCAATGATTGTATACTACAGAAAGCTCCAAAACTCCTGATGGCTATAAAAAAGCTTAGAGCTAAGGGATACGACATAAAAGGATGGGACTGGCTGGAGTGGTTCCAAACCAAATCGGAGGAGGAGCGTGTAGGGGAAGGGTGTCCATATATTAGTCCCTCATACAAGTTTCTAAGGGAATCCGTGGCAGGAAGACCAGTTCTCTCTCATCCTCAAAAACCAGGGGGATTTAGGCTTAGATATGGGAGATCTAGGGTAACTGGTTTGGCTTCTGTGGGAATTCATCCTGCAACGATGTACGTTCTAGATGAATTTTTGGCGGTCGGGACTCAAGTAAGAATAGAGAGACCTGGAAAGAGTGCGATAGTAATTCCCGTAGACTCTATAGAAGGACCAATCGTCAGACTAAAGGATGGATCTGTGGTGAGATTAGAAAGCGTTGAAATGGCTAAGAAATACGCGAAGGACATTGACAAGATACTCTTCTTGGGGGATGTGTTAGTGGCTTTTGGGGAGTTCCTTCAAAACAACCACCCTTTACTTCCGGCCGCTTGGGTTGA
>Ga0164310_10000325_pt1 | contig 24953 bp, 17 predicted proteins | sample GuaBasSedimGuay1_FD_121795 | JGI IMG/M metagenome (GOLD analysis project Ga0164310, IMG submission 121795) | Subseafloor sediment microbial communities from Guaymas Basin, Gulf of California, Mexico - Guay1, Core 4569-9, 0-3 cm | ecosystem: Environmental > Aquatic > Marine > Hydrothermal vents... | reverse complement strand
TGTTTTAGGCAAATTCACTATCAGCTCGCGTTGGCTGGTAGCTAAACCCACCGCAAATGATTATTGAGGATAGGTGTGTTTTCTACCCACCCTACACGAGCTGCCCTTGTGAAATTATTTACTTCGTGTTACTGCGTTTCACAAAAAAGGAACCCAGTTTCTTTTCGAGGCGCAGGTGAATAAAAGAATTATATTTAAAAAAATGAAAAAATTATATTTTTTAATAGCTTTTATTTTTTCAAAGGCTGTTTTGGCGGTGGATATTAATACTGCCAGTGTAGAAGAGCTTGCAAGTGCATTATCAAACGTTGGACCAGTTAAAGCGCAACGGATTGTCGAATACCGTGAAAAAATGGGGGGGTTTGTGTCGCCTGAAGAATTGATGGAAGTTAAGGGCATTGGTCCAAAAACACTGGAGCGTAATTTGGATAAAATTGAAATTTCCCCTAACCTTCACAAGCCGCAGCCCAACACGACAAGCGATAAATTAATAATGGATGCCAGTTTAGATTTATCCCCAAAAGTGGCAAAAACACCGAAGATAGTGCATAACCGATTTGGGGATGCCCTCATTATTATTCCAATGTTGATTGCTTGCCTATTCATTTTTGCTATCGCCTGGTATAAAGGGACGAAAAAAGATAAACCAATGCTAAGAAAGCACTTAGTTAGCACGACATTTACTTGTTGTCGATGTGAAAAAATTAGCCATTTTCAAAACATCCGCTATGAGGGTCATTTTAATACCCAATATGTGGATGGCGATTTGCCCCCCGGTTGGTCATGTATTCCAAATTGGCAGGGCAAACCGTGTGATTATTGTTTTGATTGTTCAAGGTAAATGGGAATTATTAATCTTCTCCCGAAGAAAGTTTAAATGCCGCACTCATTTGTTGCTGAATATTAGCAGGAACCGGTTCATAATGGCTAAAATCCAGCGTGAAAAAGCCATTTCCACCGGTAGCAGATTTTAATTCGGTTTGATAATTGCCTAACTCACCGAGTGGGACCTCAGCCTTGACGCATACCATATTTGGAGGGCGCATATCACTACCTAGAATATGTCCCCGCTTACTGGCTAGGTCCCCAGTAATTGTACCCATGTGTTCATTTGGCGTGGTAATTTCAGCTTTGACGATAGGTTCCAGTATGAGAGGTTTGGCTTTGCTGATAGCATCTAAAAAGGATTTTTTGCCGGCGGCGACAAAAGCGATTTCTTTGGAATCGACAGGATGATATTTACCATCATAAACCGTCACTTTGATATCCTGCATGGGATAACCGGCAATTGCACCTGAATCTAAAACGTGTTGGATACCTTTTTGCACCGCCGGAATATACACAGATGGAATAACGCCTCCCACAACCGCATTATCAAATTCAAATCCTTTCCCACGTTCCAATGGTTCAACGCGCAAAAAGACTTCACCAAATTGCCCGGCACCACCGGTTTGCTTTTTATGGCGGTAATGACCCTCAGCCTTGATACTAATGGTTTCCCTATAGGAAATTTTAGGAGGTTTGGTTTCTACTTCGACGTTGTAATGCTTACGCATTTTTTCTAATGTGACTCGTAGGTGAAATTCACCCAAACCATGCAATACCGTCTGATTCAGTGAGGCATCATGTTCCAACAATAAACAAGGATCTTCACCCGCCAACCTTTGTAAAGTGAGTCCGATTTTTTGTTCATCGCCTTGCCGCTTTGCTGAAATCGCTAAACCGTACATAGGTGCAGGAAAATCTTGTGCTTCACACTGAATTTCATCATCATCATGGGAATCGTGTAGCACCGTATTGAAATGAATCGCATCCACCTTAGCCAACGCGCAAATATCACCAGGAATGCCCTGTTCAATTTCAACTTGTTGTTTTCCCTGGAGTCTTAACAAATGGCTGACTTTAAAAGGTTTACGAGCCTCACCAATATATAATTGGCTATCTTTGGTCATCGTACCCTGATGGATACGGAATATCCCCAATTTACCGACAAAGGGATCGGCGGTGACTTTGAAGACATGCGCGACGATATGTTTATCCGCATCGGGGCTAATGGTAAAGGGAGTCAGCTTATCACTCTCTCCTTTCAGGAAAGTATGTGGATTACCCTCAAACGGGCTTGGCATGAGTTTTGCGATTACATCTAACAATTCGGGGATACCAACACCGGTACGTGCTGATACAAAACAAATTGGCACCAAATGCCCATCACGCAGCGCCTTTTCAAAAGGTTCATGGAGTTGTTCAGGGGAAAGTTCATCACCCTGCTCCAAATAGATTTCCATTAACTCTTCATCAACTTCAACCACTTGATCAATGATTTCAGTATGAGCATCAGCAACCGTCCCTAAATCAGATTCGCCGGTGGCATTTGAAAAACAATCAATCACCGAAGCCCCATTATCAGCAGGCAAATTGATGGGTAGGCACTCATTACCAAAAGAACCTTTAATTTCTGCCACCAAACCAGGCAAATCAAGTTCCGGTGCATCAATTTTATTGATAATGATCATTCGACATAATTTTTGTTGGGCTGCACATTCCAACATACGGCGCGTAATCATCTCAATACCAGTCTGCGCATTAATCACAACAGCCATGGATTCAACCGCCGAAAGAACACTGATGGAATGTCCCATAAAGTCGGGATAACCTGGGGTATCTAAAATATTAATATGCTTACCCTGTTGATCGATGTGAACAAGGGCAACGCCGAGCGAGTGTTGATACTCCTTTTCCAGTGGCTCAAAATCACACACTGTATTACCGTTTTCAACTTTGCCGGCGTTATTAATCACACCGGCTTGAAGTAGCAATGCCTCAGTCAAAGTCGTTTTACCAGCATCACTTTGACCCACGAGGGCAATATTGCGAATATTTTCAGTCGTATAATGAGGCATATTATTTCCTTACATAAATGGTTAAAGAAAGATAAGTGCTTATTAAAACTCAGAAAAATGAAATACCAATTATACTATAAATAATGGTTAATTGTTAATGGTTAATTGAGGGCAACCACAAGGGATTTGCCCCTACATAAGAAAATAGCATTTTTCGATATATAGACTTTCAGATAAATAACTTCACAAAACCTGGCAGGTTTCCAAAACCTGGCAGGTTTGATCAAAAAATTATTTTTCTGAACATCTATAGAATGCGGTTTCAAATGAGTTTTTACAAAAATACTATTTTTTAAATAACAAGTGTAGCAAGCGTAAAATGTAAATGCTATGGATAAAGGGTATATAAAGATATAATTATTTATTTTTAAAAATAATTTAAAAAAAGCTTGAAAAATGTTTTTAAGTCCGTATAATATTTAGTTAGTCAAAATAATACTGAATTTAAAAATACCATTTTTTGAAAAAATGGTATTTCTTTTTTCTTTGGTTATTTACTTCATTGCCTCGTTTCGCTAGGAAATGGGTAATCTTTTATTTAATTAACCCTTGCAACTGATATATTTGTGGGAAAATAGGGTTGTTATACTCAATACTTCGTTCGGAATTTATGAAACTTTCAGAATTGAAACAGATAGAAAATCATTTAAAAGATTTTACGATAGATGATTTTTACATCAATTCAAAAATGATACGCAGTGAAATTCAAAAATTGATAGCTCTTGAATCGGATAGAACATTGAAGGCGTTTTTGCATGATTCTGCAAAGGAAATGGTGGAGAAGTTAAATTCTATATTAGATAGCTCTCCTTTAGATGCTAAAATTGATGAAAGTCTCAAAAAGAAAGAAAGGTTAGAATCAGAGATAACTAACCAAAAACAATCTTTAGATGAATTAGACAAGCAATTTGAGTCTATTCCATCAACTGAAAGCCGTTTAAAAAATGAAATCAAAGAGATTGAAGAAGAAATTCTCCAAATTCAGCCATTATCAGAAAAAGAACCTTATTTTTCAAGAATTGAAGAATTAAAGGTGAAAAAATCTGACACAGCCAATAAAATGGACAACTTGGCTGAAAATATTGAAAATCAAAAACGGAATTTGATTGGCGAAATTAAATCAAAAGAATCTGATATTCAGAATTATGAAGATCAGATAAAGGAATTAGAGGAACGTAAACAAACCGATCAAGAAGATTTTTTGAAACTTGATGTGTTGAGATTTTTATGTAAGATGCTGCTTCGTGAAGAAATTGAGTTTTATAAGTCTTATAGGACTTATTATGAAGATGAGAAGCAGTTTAAAAGAGGTAATGATGAAAATACTGAAAGTTATTTTTATCGTATTCAAAAACAGGGCGCAGATAAGATCGACGTTCGTTTTTCTTCTGTTGACAGCTCATTAGCGTTCCATTTCTTTAGCAATACAGCTATAAATACTGTTCCCAAAGATTGGAGGAAAGAGTTAAGTAAACTTTTAAGTGGTTCGCTTCCTTTTGATTCTGGCTTTGCTTCTATAAAACTTGATGGAACAGCAATAGAAAGAAATGACCGTGCTTTTATAAAACTTGATGGAACAACAGGCGGTAATATCAAAAAGCATACCGCTATCGAGGACGAAACAAAGGCATTGATATTGTCGGCTTTGCTTTCAATTAAGCAAAGTCTTATGAATAATCATCAGTCATTATTCACAGCTGATAAAAGTATTTTTCTTTCCCTTACCGGCGGTGTTATGGCAGAAATCCTTTTTAGAGAAAAAGGAAAGACACTGAAGGAGATAAAAGAACCTGTATTTTATGTGATCAGTTTAAATGATGGTATAACAAATGACATTACTTTATACTCACAATCAGGTTATAACGCGACGACTTTGAAAGTAATCAATGGATTTTATGTTATTGCCTTAGATTATGTTATTGAAATATTATTTAAAGCAGCGCCCATTTTATTTGAAAGCAATCAGTCTGTAAGAAGTGTTACCAATATTGATGATGATGATGATTAATAGCTCGTAGGTGGGTAGAGAAGTCCACCATTCTACTTCACACATTTAAAAAGCCCCAAGTCCATGACAAGGGGCTTTTTTTATAACGGTTGATTTAATCTACATTTTGAATCGGGCAAACAGTAGTGCTTTGTCCCTACAAAACCTCGCATATTTATTGGCTGTAGGGGCTAACCAGCGTGTTTGCCCAAACTAACATTAATATCGGCTGAACATCATAAGAGAAAAAGTAACGCCAGCCCAACAACAATTGCAGCACCGGTAACAATTGAGATCAGAGTGGTTGTGGACACTTTATTTGCATTATTCGTCAATTTATCTGCATCATTCGTCAATTTATCTGTAGGAATACCAATAAATTTATTACCAGACAAATCAAAAGACACCGGCTGATTCAAATTATTCAAAAAATCGGGAAATATCCCAGTCAATTGATTATTGCTAATATCAAACCGTTGTAATTGTTGCAACTTTTCAAAAGATTTGGGAATAAAACCACTCAGTTGATTGTCATTCAAGTTAAGGGTTTGTAGTTGTTCAATATAACCTATTGGACCAGGGATAGAACCATTGAGTTGGTTATTATTCAGTGCCAGAGTTTGTAACTGACTCAAATGTCCTAAAGAAGATGGAATGGCACCACCAAGTTTATTATCAGCTAAATTAAGGCTTGACAACTTACTAAAGTAATAACCAATTGATGGTGGAATTGTCCCTTTCAGTTGATTTGCACTTAAATCAATTTGAGTGACATGTCCATCTTGACAAGTTATGCCCTTCCAATCGCAATGTGTTTGGTCCGCACTCCAACCCTCTTTCCAGTAATAGCCCTTGGTACGATAATAAAGTTCTACCAAACCTTTACACTCGACTTGAGGAAGTTGCGTACACTCAATTGCGAGCAGTTGTCCCGTTTCAGCAGCCATCTTTGATTTAATAGCTTTTGCATACTCATTAAAACTAGGGGCTATATGGACAAAGCCTTTTTTTGGAAACTCAGAAGCGGGTTGAGGTCTGACCAGGGACTGCAATTCATCCACATTTATACCCCTTCCAACTCCCAAAGCATTGATAACATCCACACCGGCTGCTATCGCCCGATCTGCTGCACCCGAAGAACCGGAACTCTGACCATCTGTAGAAACATCAATGACTTGTTTGTCGGTTGTGAATCTAAATTGTTGAGTACAAGCATCAATGGCACCCGCAATATTAGTGCCACCATTCAATTGCCCTATAGCACGAACTTGAGCCGCTACAGCATTAGCAGTCGCTTGACTATCTATGAGTATGGGGCTAATCTCAACGCGAACACCGCCTGAGAATTGCACTATGGAAAGAATAACTCTGCTATTTTGAGGCACTACAGAAGATTTTTCAATGGCTCTCGCCAAACCTTCTATCTGCAACTGAAAGTTACTAGAGCTTATACTGCCTGAACCATCTACGGCTGTGCAGAGTTCTACAGTTTCTGCTGCTCGTAATACGCTTGCAGTGCTGATAAACGTGAACATCAATAATGCCCACAACTTGAAAATACTCGCTTTTTTCATTGATAAATTATCTCCTTTATATTCATAAAGCAAACGCAGGTGGGTTGAACCTATCGGTGTTGCGCTATATAAACCCACCAAACCTGCTATATATGGTTTGAAAAAAATTCCGTACAAAAAAAATATTAAGGTACGCATAAATAGTTTAACATTTTTCAGAGGTAGAAATCTGATTTTTGAAAAATATTCAATAAATGGTGTCGTTTAAGCAAAAAGGTACATAAGGTTTTTAGTTTGTTATATTTATATAGTCGTAACTACTCAGGGCAACCATAAAGGATTGCCCCTACAACCAGATTCTTATGTCGAGTGACGAAAATATTCTGATGTAGGGGCAATCCCTTGTGGTTGCCCTATATAGTCTTTTAAAAGTTGCTTATGTACCTCTTGCCTTAAATGGCACCAAATACTATTTTTGCCAAAAATAGTATTTATACTCGACTATCAAGTTTTTGATGTTATTTGACTTCGCGAAGCTCTATTTTTAAGTGTGAAAATAGCTAACTTATTGATTTTTAAGGTTATTTAGTTTTTAGGTAAACAGTTTCAATTAGATGAAATATCTTGGTGATAGAATTAATTTTAATTTATTATCTTTTCAGTAACAAGGTTGTTTTTTATTTTGGGCTACCGTGTAGGAAGTCTGATCTATAGAATAAATTCAGATGAGTTAACGATCCTGTAGGGGCGAACCTACGTGTTCGCCCTGCCTACGTGTTCGCCCTGCTTACGTGTTCGCCCTGCTTAACTTAATGGCATTGCCCTACCTGACTGGCAAGATTCATTTTCCGCCACGCACTGGCCATATATAATATTTCATATTAATTTTACCAGTATCCAACAAACCATTATAAACGTCCGCATACCATGAAGAACGTTTAGTTTGTGAAGAAGCAGTCCAATATTTGGATAACTGTACTCCCACAAAAGCATCGCCTTCTCGCCACTGTCCAGTACCTAGTGCATTAGATAGCGTTAATTTTCTATATTTTTTCTCTAGCATGAATTCCCACTCTTTTTTAGTAGGTAAGCGCCACTCCCCCATTTTAGAATTATCCCGTAAATTACATTGTCCCGTTTTTAATTTAGCAACAGTTTGTTTCGCTTGATACCAAATTTCTTGACCAAAACAATGTGCATTTTTTAGCCAAATTAAATGGGTACGGCTATCTGTTATTGTTCCATCATTATTATCCACATAACGGTATAAACGATGTTCTAAACGAGTTATTTTAGTCGCAAATTTTTGCAGCATTTTCTGGTGTTCATCAAGTGCCTCATGTTGGGATGCCATTTCAGTTTCCAATTTAGTAAAATGTTCATTAATGGCTTTATGTTGAGAATCCATTGTGGTTTCTAACTTGGAAAAATGTTCATTAATCGCCTTATGTTGCGAATCCATTGTGCTTTCTAACTTGACGAAATGTTCATTAATCGCCTTATGTTGCGAATCCATTTCAGCTTCTAACTTGGCGAAATGTTTAGCATCATTTTTCTGTTGGCGTTTTAATTGAACTATTTCAGCTTGTAAAGTTTTAGTACTCTGTTGCAAACTTTGTATATTCTTGCGTTGGGTGTTAAGTTGTCGTTGCATCTTTTCAACACGTTGTTTTAACTTGAAAACATGTTCAGCAACGCAGTAGTCTGAATTTGGGCTATCGTAACATAACAATAGCTTTATAACTTCTTCATTCTCAGCAGCTTGCAATACTGGGATTATCGCAATTAAAACTAATAATATGATTTTTCGCATGTTGATTCCTTAAAAAATGAGCATTAAATAATTGGTAGGGGCAATCCCTTGTGGTTGCCCTTTTCGGTATAAATAAAAGGTGTCCTGAAAATTTAACATGACTTTATGCAGAACTACCAATAATGGCGATAATAATAACGCCGGTCAATAAAATAACGGGGTAAAATATTTTGCCTAACAAGTCAATACGTTTACGCAATGCAATGACATTTTCATCCTCTACTCTATCCTCAGTGAAGTGATAAAAAATAGCGACAGCAATAATGAAAATGGCCAGTAAATAAATTAGATAAAAGAAATATTCCATCAAAATAATGTAACCTACATTTGATAAATTAGAAGATAATTGCAAATGAAATAGGGAACTGGCTAATATTAAATTGACTCCAATAGATAATTTTTGACCAAATGAAGCAATAAAAAATGCAAGGTAGCCTAATGCTAACAAAAACATAATCGGCAATAGCGTTTTTATAATAAAATTAAATACATGTCGTTTAATAGTGATTAAAACATTAAATTGAGAAAACTCTATGCGTTGTTGGTTGTCAAACAGAGTTGGCATACCTAGGGTTGAGTCATTTTGGTACAAACTTTGGAAGAATAAAATTTTATTGACTCCCCAATCGCCCAGTTTAAAAAATGTTCTAGTGCTAGCTTCAATATGTTTTGGATCAAATTGCTTTAATTGCATACCTTGTGTATCAACAACATAAATCAAAGCATCTTTAGGCAATATTTTATGTCGAAAATAAATGGGTAAAATTTGTACATCCATCGGATAATTATGAAAATCAAAATCAGCTTTAAATGTCGTTTTGATTCGATAAGCTTTCACTTTGACTTTGTCATCAAATTGTTCGGACATATTTGCTATAATTTTAGTAGGCAAAAGTTGTTCCTTGATGTCTAGTAACATTTTCGGATTAGATAACATCTTACCAGCAACAAAAGTTTGTTGAACGAGCGGTTTTTCTAAAGAATAACTTAAATCAAGGACATTAAGAAATTCAATATTAGCATCATCAAAATCTCCTTTAAATCTAAACCAGAGAAAAAAATCTGCAGAGTAAAGTGATTGCGCAAAATCAAGCTCATTAATTTCATTAAAATCAATCCCAGTATAAATTACCTGAGTACGATTCATAAATTTACCATTTACTTGGATGATTTTATTATCTAACACATTTTGTAATAATGTATCTTGATCTTGTATAGCATTTAGCAATTGAAATTGATATGCTGCTGTGATAGGATGTCCTTTTTCATAAAAACCAATGGGTATTGATTGGATTATATCACCATTTTTATCAAAAAATAAGTTACCCGTTATACCAGCAACGGCATCTTCTAATCGGGATAGCTGTCCCAAAGTATGTTTTACTTGTCGCCGATTTTCTTCAAGAGTTTGAGCACTCGCTTTTAATTGAGTAATAGCTTGAACCATAACTTGAGCCGCATCATAATATAAAGCCGCAGTCATTGTAGGTTCTTCTTGATACTTATGTATAAATTCATGTCTAAAGTTTTGCATTTTTTTTTCATTAATCAATAATGGTGCAGCAACATAAATACCATCACTATAATAACCAGGCTGTAATAATTCTCTCGGGTTGCGACTCATTTTTTTCATAAAACGACTACTTGATAAAGCATCAGCTCCAATGAATTTTATCTGCTTGCTGATCTTTGCATCCCGCAGGGCAATAATAGCTTTAACTGCTTCAGTCGAATGAGTCGCGAAAAAAATCATACTTTTTTTATGAGTAGAACTTTGTAAACTATCAATCATTTTGCTAAGGGTATTATCAAAACCGCTTGTATCTGCTGGATTTATAGACCACTGGTATCTTACTGTTAAACCGATAAATTCTGCAGTTTGGACAAAAGATTGTGCGAGTGTCGTGCCATAAACATCTTCATCAAATAATATATCAACTACGTGATATTTAAGTATTTTACGCACATAATTAGCCAATAATGAACCCTGATCGCTATTGTTGAATATAGTACGAAAATACCAATCATTGCCTTGTGTTAATTTATCGGCGGTTGCGCTTCCAGATATTGCCGGTATGCCATATTGTTGATAAATAGGGGCTGCTGCTATAGAGGCAGAACTTGTATAATGACCAATAACAGCAACTGCTTGACTTTGTTTGGCAATGCTTAAAGCCGTTTGTTTAGCTAAATCAGGTTGATTCTGATCATCAAATTGCAATAATTCGATGGGACGACCACCTTGTTGGTTAATCTGATCTAAATACATTTGCACTCCTTGCACCATCGCTTTACCATTCAGCTCACTCGTTCCGCTCATGGGGCCTGAAAGAGCAATATAAATCGGTTCTTCTGTCAGCAAAAAACCGCTCCACCAGATAAATGATGCCGAAAATAATAAGATTATTATTAATAGCCAGTATTTTATTTTCATTTTTATTCCAAAGACCAGTTACGAATATGTTGACCACCAAATGGTTTGTCATTCCAATTTTGTACCCAGGATTTAACTAAAAATGGAGTCGTTTCAAAATATAGAGGAACAATTACAGCTTCAGTTTCTGTGAGAATTTTCTCCGCACGCTGATAAAGTTCTGCACGCCCAGTTAGGTCAGAAATTTGGCGGGCTTTAGTAACGAGTTTCGCAAATTCACGATTATCCCACGCAATCCAATTTATTCCTTTATCCGGATGGAAAACTTCATATAACCAATGATCAGCATCCGGCATTGCACACCAATTCATCCGAAAAATATGGGGAGTGTCGGCAGTTAAAATTTTGATATAGCGTTCTAATTCAAGGGAACGCACTTCAACATCAATATTCAAGTGATGCTTTAACATTTTTTTAATTGCTTTAGCTGTAGCAGCATGTTTTTTAGATTTATTATGTACTAAAAACAATGGTGGAAAATTTTTACCTTGCGGATAACCAGCTTTAGCCAACCAATTTCGTGCATGGATAGGATCAAATACTATACCCGTTTTTTCGACCGGTTCAACGCCATAAGGTTGAGTAAAAGTCATAGCCGGTAGGTGTTTAGCTTCGAGCACAACATCCATGAGATTTCTCTTGTCAATAGCAGCTATAATGGCTTTGCGAACTAAGAGATTATCCATAGGAGGACGTTGGACATTAAAACCATACCATTCGGTACAAAAATTGGGTACTGAATATTGCTCTGCACGTAAGTTCTTATTATATTTTACGCTTGTCATGACAGATTGCGACATCGATAGGTAAGCTTGACCACCGATTATGTCTAATTTATTAGCCTTATACATTGCAAATGCTAAAGAGCTTTCCGGCAATATATGGTAATGTACTTCTGCTATTTGAACCTTATCCACCTCATAATAATTAGGATTTTTCTTTAATATTAACAAACTATCAGGCTGGAATAAAGTAAGCTGATAAGAACCGTTAGTTTGCAAATTGGATAAATTAATCCATTTATCACCATACTGTTCAATAACTGTGCGGGGTAAAGGCGCATAAGTCCACAAACTGGTTAGAGCCGGAAAATATCCAGCGGCTTGCTCTAAGGTAAACTCAATTGTGTAATCATCAATTGCCCGAACTCCTAAAGACGATAGCGAGGTAATTTCATGTTGCGAAATAGCTTGAGCATTTTTTAGCGGATACAAGGTAAAAGCGTATGGCGAATTAGTAATATTACGCCGAATTGCCCAAACTATATCGTGAGCTGTCACTGGTTTTCCCTGCGTCCACTGCACGTCTTGCCGCAGCTGATAAATATAAACTAAACCATCCTGACTCACTTGCCAATCAATCGCTAATTCTGGTATTATTGTATATGTGTGTGGATCAAAATCAGTTAATCCTAAAAACAGTTGTTCAACCAGTTCAATTTGAGCATCGGTATAAATTAAACTGGGATCAAAAGTTTCAATACTATCACTTAAAGGTAAACGTAAATAACCAGGATTTTTAGGTTGTTCCACTACCGATTCAGTTGTTTCATCACCACTTATACAAGCGTTAAAAAGTATTACAATAACAACTATTGGCATCCAATTTAGAATTTTAGCAATCATCTTAATAGTTATCTATAGATTTTTGTTTGATGGGTTCCACTTCAATTTCAATCCTGCGATTTTTTGTATGAGCAATTAGTGAATCACCCCATATAAAAGGTTGGCTATATCCATGACCATACACTTTTATGGATTGTTTAACATCATACTGCCGTAAAGTATCAGCAATCATACCGGCACGTTCTTCCGATAACTGCAAATTACGTTGCTTACTTTCCATAAAACTGAGATTTTTAAACGGACGTGAATCTGTATGTCCATGTACATTAACATTTTGTATGGGATTAATATGGCGTAAAGCGGCTATAATTTCATTAAGTTGTTGTTTTACGACCTCTGCATTGCTAAAACTCACAGTTCTAGTATCAAAATACAGATTTAAGAAAATAAACAATGGCTGTGCTTGTTTATGCAAACCGCAATCAGCAAGTCTCATATTGAGAGCATCACGACGTTCTGGCTGATAAAGTGCCAATAAGCTATCCGTATCCAACACCATATCTTTTGCAATTGTAGCATATCGTTTGTCTTTTAACAACCTTATTATTTGCATTTTAGCCTCTTCATTAATTTGGCATATATGCGAGTAGGCTTCTAAACTAAGCGAAAATTGTCTTTGTACATCGTATGTTGCCCCAATTCCAAACCAAGCTTCAAAAAAATTAGGACGTATATTTAGTGCATGTCTATAATGGAAAATAGCCTTTGCATATTGACCTTCTTCTTTGAAAATATTAGCGAGAGTATTATGGACATTGGCCTGACTGTGACAAAAATGTAAAGACTTTATAAATAGTAATTTTTTTAGCGAAATATTATCACGCAAATTATAAGCATAAAGAAGTAAATCAGCTGCATAATCACAATTTTCTTCTATAGCTAAAATTGGTTGGGAGAAAATGAGGGCAATTAAAATACCCCAATAACTTTTTTTAAGTTTATTTAACATGATTATTTGAGGATTGTTGAACAAAAACCTACCTTATGTTGATTATCTTAAGTAAGGACCGGTAGCCATCTTCAAGATTAAGAACCAGGTTTTGAATGATTTTCCCAATTCCAAACTTATTAAGTTCATGTCTATTTAGTTTTATTTTAAAGACCCCGAAAAAATACATAATTTGCCAATTTTATTCTAATTTTTAAAAAATGTCAAGTACTTTTTTTGACAAAAAATATTTCAAAAATGAAAACCATAAAGCCCTATACCAGGAGGGTTAGAATATCTATATTGTTTATTCAATGCGATATTTATCAATGACATCCTGAAAGTGTCTTATCAGCCATTAAGTTAAGCCAGGCGTTCGCGGTAGTTCGCCCTACAGCCATTGAACAATAATTGGGGTCAGAGTAACATTAATTGATTAACTTTTATTTTTTATAGGCATTATTATACCTTATGAATTTTACTCTGATCCCAATTATTTCTTTCGATGTTTGATAGCCAGAGGGGCATATTCATCGTCGTTTAATTTAATGAACGGTCCTTTTAATTCTTAGCTTGTCATTTTGAAAGACACAGAAACAATGGTAAATTTGTGTCGAATAATTGGCTAAAATGTCATCCACTACTTGCACCTTTTCCGCACCGGTGGCATCTTCTAATCGGAGCAATAATACACCACAATGATCCATGCCACAGTGATACACCAATTCACCCAAATCTTTATCCATCGTGATAACCATTCGATTTTCTTTCACGGCAAGACGAATAATATCAGTGTCTAACATTTTATTATCTATCGCTCTCACGGTTTTTATGTCATAACCTGCGTTTGTAGATAATGTTCAACTTGTCTGCCAACGCCAAGCTTGAAAATTTAATAGGTAAGACTTGTTCTTCACTGACAAGTTGAGCGAGATATAGAAACACTGCTTGAAAATCTGCCGGTTCAAGCTCTGGATAGTCATCAAGTAATTCTTGTGCAGATACGCCTCCTGCTAATGCCAATAAAATTTGTTCTAAGGTAATTCTCATACCTCGAATGGTGGGTTTACCTAACATAACTTGGGGGTTAACGGTAATTCTTGATAGCATTTCTTCTTTAATCATATATTTCAAAAAAGATCAACTTTCAAAATAATTATATTCGTTTGTGGCAATTTTAAAGGATATGACTAGCATAAATATTTTTTTTCCTTGGATGAAAAATAGAATCTGTCGAAATCCTATTTTTTTCCAAAAATTTCTTAAATTGGCCAAAAATGTTAAAATGCTATACTTACATAAGTGAATTCGATCCGCAACCAAGGAAAATCAAAGCATGACAAAAAACAATCTCCCGAAACGCATAATAATGCTAGGCTTATATAGCCTGTTATTATGTTTAAGTCAATCCATCAGGGCAGACGCATTGCTACCCCAGGATGTGCCACCGCTTTTGCAACCCTGGATTAATTGGGTATTACATGATACCCAGGACGATATCTGTCCCCCTTATTATAATCAATCTCCTTCTACTACTAAAAAAGCGACTATTAAAAAAGAGGGATTAGAGGGAATTTGTCAATGGCCCAGTCTTATGACTTTCAATGTCAAATCTACCCAGGCTGAATTTAGCCAAACTTGGCAAGTTTATAGTGCCGGCTGGATAGCCCTGCCTGGTAACGCTAAACATTGGCCCCAACAGGTACAAATCAATGACACTGCTGCTGTGGTTGCGGATCGTGATGGCGTACCGAGTATTTTTGCTGAGAAAGGTGAATTGACCCTACGGGGGCAATTTCATTTTTCGCACCCTCCGGAATTTTTACCTATCCCGGCGACTACCGGTTTGATTGATTTGACCATTAACAACGCGCCGGTAGCGATACCACGACTTGATGAGCAGGGCCGTTTATGGTTACAGCAACGTGGTATAACCCGTGAAAAGGCAGTGGAAAATCGTTTAGAACTGCGCGTTTATCGTCACATTATCGACGACATTCCTTTACAAGTTATTACGCGCATTGAGTTAGATGTCGCTGGTCATCACCGTGAAGTCATTTTAGGACCCGTTTTACTGGACCAACATCAAGCCATGTCCCTAAGTAGCCCTTTACCAGCCCGTTTAGAAGCGGATGGTCAATTGCGCTTACAAGTGCGTCCTGGTTCATGGACTTTAACTTTGCACACGCGCCAAATCGGGGCGGTTAATCAATTAAAACTCATTTCTTCATCAGGGCAATGGGTAGATAGGGAAATGTGGGTGTTTGAAGCGCGTAATGATTTACGCTTAGTGGAAATTCAGGGAGTGAGTGCTATTAATCCACAACAAACGGCTTTACCCAATGCGTGGCGACAATTTCCCGCTTATCAAATGCAAGTAGGGGAGATTTTAGAAATCGTTGAAAAACGCCGGGGTGATCCAGAGCCTGCACCCGATCAGTTAAATCTGGATCGACATTATTGGTTAGATTTTGATGGTAAAGGTTACACGGTACAAGATCGCATTAGCGGAAGCATGACACGCTTCTGGCGTTTAGAAATGGCATCGCCGGCGATATTAGGGCGCGTTGCGGTCAATGGTAAAGATCAATTTATTACCCGTTTAGCCGAAAACAGCCAAAATGGCGTAGAAGTTCGACGTGGAGAAATTGATTTAGTCGCCGATAGTCGTTTAGAAAAAGCGGTGACTCAATTGCCCGCCGTCGGCTGGGCGCATGATTTTCAACAAGTACAAGCCACATTACATTTACCCCCCGGCTGGCGTTTATTCAGTGCGACCGGGGTAGATCACGTTCCTGGTACCTGGCTCAAGCAATGGTCGTCATTGCTGGATTTTTTCATTGTTCTTATTATGGCAGTGGCAGTCGGTAAATTATGGCATTGGGTTTGGGGTGTATTAACCCTAATAACAATGGTATTGATTTACCATGAAACGAAAGCACCGCATTTTGTCTGGTTAAGTATTATTGCGTCTTTGGCATTAGTACGAGTATTACCAACGCAAGGTTGGTTTAGTCGCTCGGTGCGTTTTTATCGCAATTTGAGTCTAATTACTTTATTAATTATAGCTTTACCCTTTATGATGCAACAAGTGCGACAAAGTATTTATCCACAACTTGAACGTCCTTGGGCAACGTTAGAACAGCCTAGCTACGCTCCTCCAACGATGATCAGTCAATCTTTAAGAAGACCATTCCTTGCCGATCAAGTGCAACAAGCTATGGAACCACTTCCACACAAGAGTCGTTATCAAACGGGTAGTTTTTCTTATGCTGGTAAAGTTCGTTCAAAACTGGTACAAATTGATCCCAATGCCCAAGTTCAAACAGGACCTGGTTTGCCCCAATGGAAATGGCGTGATGTAACCATGCGTTGGAGTGGTCCAGTCCAACAAAATCAATCGGTGCATCTATGGTTGCTATCACCCACTGTCAATAGTGTGTTAAGCATTCTAAATGTTATGTTCCTGGCTATATTAATCGCATTTTTTCTTTGGGTATCCTGGGGACCGGGTGCTAACAACTTAAAGACATTACCTATCACAAAGAAGAAAACTTTCACAAAGCGGAAATCCAAGTTTAATGAAAAGTGTCCATCAAAAGCTATTCAGAGTGTAGCACTACTATTGGTTAGCTTGTTGTTATGTTTGCCGACTTATGCGCAAGAACCGATAGCACCTCAACAAGTTGATAAACCAGTTCAAGTTGATAAGCAAGTGACTAATAAATCAAGCTTTCCACCGCAATCATTATTGGATGAATTGCAAAATCGCTTATTAAGTGAGCATCATTTATTAACTCAGCCAGAGTGTTTGCCCTATTGTGCCAGCAGTCCGCGCTTGTTTTTGGAATTGAGTACACAGCAATTAAGTGCGCGCATGGAAATCCATAGCCACGCTGATGTTGTTGTACCTTTACCAGGTATTGCTAAACAATGGTTGCCACAGCAAGTGCTGCTTAATGGTGAACCGGCATCCAATTTATGGCGTGACAAGAAAGGGCAATTATGGATCAAGCTCATAAAGGGGATTCATCAAATACAAATGACGGGTTCTTTACCTAATCGCCATACTGTACAACTCCCTTTGCCTCTCAAGCCTCACTTTGTCACTGTCAAAGCGGAGGAATGGGATATCGAAGGGGTGCATGAAAACGGAGTTGCCGATGCTCAATTGCAATTTACCCGTAAGCAAACAGACGAAACACATCTAATAGAATTAGAAATGGGCAGTTTACCGCCCTTTGTCCAAATTGAACGGACCTTACTATTAGGTTTAGATTGGCAAGTAATGAGTCGCGTGATACGCAAAACCCCATTAGGTTCGGCAATCGTTTTAGAAATTCCCCTACTTCAGGGAGAAGCCGTCACCAGTGAAGGCATTCGTGTTGAAAAAGGTCATGCCCTCATTAACTTGTCCTCAAATCGATCAGAAATTCGTTGGACATCGGTGTTGGAAAAGCAAGAAGTTCTCACATTGCTCGCGCCTGAAAATGCTTTTAGCAGTGAAACTTGGCGTTTAGATGCCAGCGCGATGTGGCATGTTGAAATTGAGGGCATTCCCATCGTCCATCACCAAGCTCAAGGACGATGGTTACCAGAATGGCGACCCTGGCCGGGCGAAAAAGTCATTTTACACTTGAGCCGTCCAAAGGGAGTCACGGGACAAGTATTGACCATTGATCGAAGTCAATTAATTGTGACACCTGGACAAAATACTAGCCATAATCAATTATTATTAAACCTTCGCAGTAGTCGTGGTATGCAGCACCCAATAAAGTTGCCCAAAGATGCCCAATTACAATCGGTCAATATCAATGGTAAATCTCAACCGATACGTCAAGAAGGGCGGGTTGTTACCTTGCCCATTATGCCTGGCGCACAGCGCGTTGAATTACAATTTCGACAACCTATTGGTATTAGCGGTATGAGCCGAACTTTTCACACGCCCCCTATTGATCTGGGCATAGATAGTGTGAATACCCTTATGGAAATCAAAATGCCACAAGAACGCTGGATTTTATTTGTCGGTGGCGAGCCGATTGGTCCTGCGGTGATGATTTGGGGTATTTTAATTGTCATCACTCTCGTTTCAATCGGATTGGGGCAAGTTTCATTAACGCCGCTCAATGTTTTACACTGGCTATTATTAGGTATGGTACTCAGCCAAGTGAATGTAGGAGCGATGCTAATTGTCGTGGGATGGCTTATGATGTTAGGTTGGCGGGCACAAATGTCTTCTGACATACAGCCCTTGAAATTTAATGCCATACAAATCAGTATAGGTATTCTCACTGTCATCGCTTTATCAATCCTGTCAACCGCTATTTACGAAGGCTTGCTAGGACACCCCAATATGCACATTGCCGGCAATGGCTCCACTGCTTACCATTTGCGTTGGTATGAGGACCGTATTGGCAATATTTTGCCGCAAGTGTGGGTATTCTCTTGGTCAATGTGGGTATATCGTATTGCGATGTTACTGTGGGCGTTATGGCTCTCATTTGCGTTAATACGCTGGTTACGCTGGGGCTGGGAAGGTTTTAGTACGCATGGATTATGGAAAACCTTGTGGACTAAAAAATAATTTTGGCGTTAAAAACTCGTAAGCCGCATATGTCTGATTAATAAATCAGCCAGGTAGGGTGGGCAACGTCTTTTTGGTGCAACGGCATTTCGCTCTGAAAATCTTTGCGGTTGTCAACCCCCGAATGGTGGGCAAACCAAAACACGTTTGCCCACCCTACTTGGCTAAATGCAAGTTCACCAAAGATTCAACATGATTTGGTGCGAACCAATTATCCGCATCTAACCAACAAATCGCATCGAATCCCTTACGAAAAGCGGAAATAGAACCAATCGCTCGCGGTGTATCACCATAATCATTATGCGATTCAGGTAAACGTATAATGGAAATACCTTGATGTGATTTCATCAGGTATTTCATATCCTCACTATCCTCAGCATTACCATCACTCACTAAAATATGGTAACATGAGTAAGTTTGATTTTTAACACTTTCAATACATTGCTTTAACCAGTTTACGGGTGTATTGTAAAAAGGTGTGATTATCGCTACTTTTAATGTCATCGTATTAACCTCTTTTGTTTTCTGCTGAAAAATCATGACGGAATTTAAACTTAACATATTACCAGATGAACAAAAACAATTATGGCAATAATTAGGAAAGACAACAGAATATTTTACATTTAAATGTTTAGCCTAAAGACCTGTCAGGCTTAAAACTTAACTATGATTAAATTTATACTAACTATATTGTTGCTGAGTGTTTTTATTGGATCGCCACAGGTTATCGCCGGGGAAGCACGTATCGTCGTTGCCTCGAACTTCACTCATGCCATAAAGGCTATTGCTGAGCGATTTCAAAAGCAAAGTGGTGATAAAGTCGTTTTGGTTTTCGGTGCAACGGGCAAATTCTATGCCCAAATTATGAATGGGGCACCATTTGATGCTTTTTTTTCGGCAGACACACGCCGCCCTGCATTGCTTGAAGAAAAAGGAGTCGCTTTGCCTGGTAGTCGTTTTACTTATGCTCAGGGCAAAATCGTTCTTTTTAGTCCAAAAGCGGGTTATGTCGATGCAAGCGGTGCGGTACTTAAAGAAAGAGCATATCACTATCTCGCCATTGCCAATCCGAAATTGGCACCGTATGGTGCTGCGGCTAAAGAAGTCTTAGAAAAACTTGGACTCTGGAAAACTTTGCAGTTCCAACTTGTGCGTGGTGAAAATATCGGTCAAACCTACCAGTTCGTTATCAGTGGAAATGCTGAATTAGGTTTCGTCGCCCTTTCGCAAATCAAGCGGCAGGATATTGCTATTAGCGGTTCTTATTGGGAAGTGCCAACCGAACTATACCAGCCCATCAAGCAACAAGCGGTGTTGATTTCCCATAACCGAATTGCAAAAGCATTTATGGAATTTGTGCAGAGTGACGAAGCTAAGGCAATCATTCAAGATTTCGGTTACGATATTCCATAACAGTGAGGAAATATTAACATGTTGCATGAAGCTGATATAAGCGCGTTGTGGATTACGCTTAAACTTGCGTCCATAACAACCGTCATCCTTTTATTGGTTGGTACGCCTCTGGCTTGGTGGTTGGCACGTACTCATTGGCGCGGTAAGCCCTTAGTAGAGGCGGTGGTTGCTTTGCCACTGGTTTTGCCACCGACAGTACTGGGTTTTTATTTGCTCATTGCACTTGGACCATACGGTCCAGTGGGGAGTCTTTCAATCGCCTTGGGCGGAAGACCTTTAGCCTTTACATTTACTGGTTTAGTCATTGGTTCCGTCTTCTATTCATTACCGTTTGTGGTCCAACCGTTGCAAGGTGCCTTTACTGCCATTAGTAAGCAGTTATTGGAAGCGGCGGCGACTTTGAGGGCATCACCGTTGGATACTTTTTTTTCAATTATCATACCATTAGCACGCCCTGGATTTTTGACGGCTATAGTACTTGGATTTGCCCACACTGTAGGCGAATTCGGCGTGGTATTAATGATTGGTGGTAACATTCCGGGTAGAACCCAGGTGCTTTCGATTGCTATCTACGATCATGTCGAAAATTTAGAGTATGTCCAAGCGCATTGGTTAGCAGGTGGATTATTGTTGCTTTCGTTTCTGATGTTGGTGGCAGTTTACACATTCAATAGGCGATTTGCGGTGGTTAATTTATGAGCGTTGAGGTTAAATTTCAATTAGAACGCCGCAATTTTTCCCTTGATGTGCAAATTGCATTTCCTGATTCGGGGATAACCGCTCTATTTGGTCCTTCCGGTGGTGGTAAAACGACTTTACTGCGTTGCATTGCAGGGCTTGAGCCATCTGTTCGGGGCTGTTTGCAGGTAGGCAAGACGGTTTGGCAGGATGAGGGTATTTTTGTGCCACCCCATAAGCGCCCTATTGGTTACGTCTTTCAAGGAGCAGCACTATTTCCACATTTATCGGTACGCGGTAACCTTGAGTTTGCTTTAAAGCGGGTGAGTACAGAGCGTATTAGTTTCGATGAGGCGAGCGCATTGACTGGAATTTGTCATTTGCTTGAGCGCCGTACCACTAACCTTTCTGGTGGTGAACGGCAACGGGTAGCCTTAGCGCGCGCCCTACTTACTAGCCCTGAATTTTTGCTAATGGATGAACCGTTTGCCGCCTTGGATCGAGAAAGTAAAGCCCATCTTATGCCCTATATTGAGCAATTGCATGAAACACTTTCTATACCGATACTTTATGTTAGCCATTCGATAGAAGAAGTCGCGCATTTGGCTGATCAGATGGTATTGCTTTACGATGGACGGGTGCAGGGCAGTGGTCCCACTTCGGAAATGTTGACTAGCCTCTCTCTCCCTTTGGCACGGGCTGATAATGCGGTATCTATCGTAGAAGCGACTGTCCTAGAACACGACAAAAACTATCACCTGACCTGCCTGCGCTTTGACGGTGGAGAAATATTATTGCCACGGGAAGATTTAAGTGTAGGACAAACCGTGCGAGTAGCAATACACGCTCGTGATGTCAGTCTCGTTTGGCAACCCTCTAAACAGACTAGCATTCTTAACGTCATTTCAGTGGTTGTAAAGGAGGTATCGGCATTGAATCAGGCTCAGGTTTTGGTGCGCCTAATAGCTGCTGATACTTTGCTACTTGCCCGTATTACGCAAAAGTCAGCTGCAGTTCTTGAAGTGGTGCCAGGGCGGCGGATGTATGCTCAGGTGAAAAGTGTTTCGTTAATTTTTTAATTAGGTTGACATATTTTGAATCGTGAAGGTGGGCAATATAAACACTTTGCCCACCCTACCTAAATTGTTAATAAACTTTTGTATACCTACTTAATATGCCATTTTAAGGAAATAATAGATGAAACAAACTGATGAACAACAACAGGTTGAAATGTTATCAGATGAAGATAGCGTGGTTGAATATCTACAGCAACATCCTCAATTTTTTGTTGAGCATGAAAAGCTTTTAGCCACAATAGAAATACCTTCTTCCAATGATGAAAATAATCAAAAAATATCACTGTTAGAACAAAAAATTTCAACATTGCGTGAAGAAAATAAGCAATTGCAGCAACAATTGAAAGATTTAATTACGGTTGCTCAAGAAAATGATCAGCTTAATCAGCGCATTAAACGCCTGGTAGCTGCTTTAACTAATGTGACAGGAATGGATGAATTTTTCCATACCTTATATAGCACCTTATGTAATGAATTTAATACAGATACTGTGGTAGTACGGTGTTTTCAACCACAAGTGCTAACGGTGACACGCCAAGAATTTGTGGAATATGATGCACAGATATTTACCTTATTTGATTCCATGCTCAAATCGGATCAACCTATCTGCGGGCAAATATCAGCGGAGCAAATTGAATATCTTTTTCCCAGTAGTAAAATTGCCTCAGCGGCGCTTATTCCATTAGGCAGCCCTGAGCCACAAGGCTTATTGGCTATGGGCAGCCATGATTCATCACGCTTTCATGCAGATATGAGTACCGATTTTATTAGATACTTGGGAGAATTAGTGAGCAATTTATTGAATATTTGGTTGAATCGGTAGTTAAGCCAGATCCAAACCTGACAGGTTTTTAAAACCTGTCAGGTTTAGTTTTCGAGGTTTGAGTTTCCCTCCAATTTTTCTTCAATCACATCCATAAATTGCCCTGCAATATCCAACCCATATAATTTATCTAATTCACGAATACAAGTTGGACTGGTGACATTAATTTCAGTCAAATAGTCCCCTATGACATCTAATCCTACAAATAATAAGCCCCTTTCGCGCAATAATGGACCCACTTGCTGACAAATCCACTTATCACGCGCACTCAGTGCGATTCCTTCACCATGCCCACCAGCAGCTAAATTACCCCGTAGTTCGCCATGAGCCGGAATGCGTGCTAAAGCATAAGGTATTGGTTCACCATTCACCAATAAAATACGCTTATCCCCCTGTACGATTTCAGGAATAAAACGTTGTGCCATCACAAAACGCTGTTCTTGTTGCGTCATTGTTTCAATAATGACCGAAGTATTAACATCCCCTTTCGTTATTTGAAAAATAGACGCACCTCCCATCCCATCTAATGGTTTAAGGATAATTTTTTCATGCGTTTGCAAAAATTCTAGCAAGCATGGGATGCTACGTGTAACTAAAGTGGGGGCGCAGCATTGTGGAAACCAAGTGGTGTATAATTTCTCATTCGCATCACGGAGGCTTTGGGGTTTATTAACAACTAGCGTACCGGTTGCTTCTGCCGATTCTAATAGGTAAGTGGCAACGATATATTCAATATCAAATGGCGGATCTTTCCGCATTAAGATAACAGACAGATGACTTAAAGATAGAGTTTCTGGCTGCCCTAACGTAAACCCATTTTTAGAATCATCATACACTTGCAAGCGACGTATAAACGCATAAGCTTGCCCATCGTATAGCCATAAGTCATTTAATTCCATATACCACAAGTTCCAGCCACGAGCTTGTGCTGCTAATAGCATAGCAAAGCTACTATCTTTAGAGACTTTTATCGTCTCAATAGGATCCATGATAATGCCGAGATTAATAGACATATATAATTGTTAATATGTTAATGATTAATGGTTAAAAAGAAATCCGATTTTTGAAAAAATCGGATTTCTAACAAAGCGCCGGTATAGTTAGCCAGAAAAGTTTTGTCCCTGCTACAAGACCTGCCAGGTTTTTAAAACCTGGCAGGTCTAGGCTAAAACTTATCTGGACATCTATAACAAAGTATTCCTAATCCGTTGTATTTAACGCTTCCATAAGAAGCTGCGCCTGCTTACGAATCTCATGACTGGTATCAAATTCTATCGCCTTTTGATATTGCATAATAGCCGCTTCGTTTTGTTCCAATTGAGCCAGGGCTTGCCCCCATTTGTAGTAATAAAGAGCTTCTTCTGGTTTCAAATTGACAGCCGCTTCATATTGTACCACCGCTTCAGAAGCTTTATTAAGCTGAATCAGAGCATCGCCTAAGCACCAATAAGCCCAGTCTTCTTTTTCAGAAACACTGAGTGCCGTTTGGCACTTTTCAATCGCTATCTCTGGATGATTAAACCCAATTTCTGCTAACCCGCATATGGCGTGAGCCGCCGCTTTAGTATCTTTCTTCGCCTTGGGAGATTTCAACACGGTTTCACATTCTGTCAAAGCTTCATCTGGTTTTTGCGCTTGTATCAGGGCATAACCTAATTTGATATGGCTCCAAATATGTTCTGGTTCAATTTCCAGAGCCTTTTTATAACGAGTGATAGCCGATTCATATTGCCCCATCTTTGCTAAAATGTTGCCATAAGCATAATAATAATAGCGATTATTCGGTGCCAGTGCGATGGCTTTTTGGTATTGAACAATCGCTTCTTCATATTGTTTCAGTTTCACAAGGGCATTAGCTAACCGGTTGTAAACCCAAGCAAGATTAGGTTCCAAATGGATAGCTTTTTGATACTGAATAATGGCTTCTTCATATCGTTTGAGTTCAGCCAATGCCATGCCCCAATTCGCATAAACCCAACTGAGATTCGGGTTCTTTTTCTGGGCAATTTGATATTTAGCAAGTGCCGCTTCAAAATGCTCGATCTTAAACAAGGTATTGCCCCATTCACCATAAAACGAAGCCTCATCCAAGTTAAGTTCAGCTGCCTTTTGATACTGCACTATGGCTTTATGATAGTGTTTCAATTTTGTCAAGGCGTTGCCATAAGCATAATAGTA